>Ga0180007_10001235_pt1 | contig 36424 bp, 46 predicted proteins | sample MM_PC_MetaG_FD_121122 | JGI IMG/M metagenome (GOLD analysis project Ga0180007, IMG submission 121122) | Groundwater microbial communities from the Aspo Hard Rock Laboratory (HRL) deep subsurface site, Sweden - MM_PC_MetaG | ecosystem: Environmental > Aquatic > Deep subsurface > Groundwater... | reverse complement strand
TGAGGTCTGCGGGGCGGAATTCCCCCCAGACCCCCCTTCCGCCCCGCAATCAATCAATAATTCTCTTTAAAATAGGTTCTAATTTCGTTGTAAAGCCATACCATAACAAATTAAAAATTCAAAACTAAAAATTAAAAAATAACGATTATGTTTAAAGAATAACATTATGCCAGGAGCATTAAAAAGATTTACCATTGAAGAACTAGCCAAATTTGATGGCCGAGACAGCCGGCCTTGCTATGTAGCAGTGGAAGGTAAGGTTTATGATTTAACCGGCAGCACTTTATGGCAAGATGGCCAGCATTCTACTTGTGAAAGCATGGCTATTTGCGGCAAGGATTTGACTGATGTCGTTAAAAATGAAGCACCAGAGTCGCATAAAGAAGGACACTATCGAGATTTTCCGCAAGTTGGTAATTTGATTTAAGATTTATTTTTTTAACAAATAATTATCCATTTTTAATTATAAACCCCGCACCTTAATCGAAAATATAAAATTAATAAGCCTTACTTTGTAAGGTGCAGGGTAAATTGTTAATTAAAAACATATGCATCTACTCTTACGTTGGTTACTAAATGCGGCCGCTCTACTTTTAGTCGCTTATTTGGTACCTGGCTTTCACGTTTCCACATTTTATTCTGCCTTGATTGTCGCACTTGTTTTAGGTATTCTTAACGCTGTAATTAAACCAATTATTGTTATCTTGACTTTGCCGATTAATATTTTGACGCTTGGTTTGTTTACACTGGTGATCAATGCGGTGCTGATCTGGTTTGTCTCCACGATAGTAAAAGGTTTTACAGTCGATAGTTTTTTAGCCGCTTTGGTGGGCGGCGTGATTTTATGGGTCATGTCTTGGATAACCAATGCTTTAACAAAAAAGTACTAGACACTTTTAAATATATAGTGTAAAATATATATAAATAGTTTTTATAATATGAGTGTCATTGAAGTCAAAAATCTAAAAAAATATTTCGGCAAGACTAAAGCTGTAGATGGCATCTCTTTTTCCGTGGAAAAAGGGGAGATTTTTGGTTTTTTAGGCCCCAACGGTGCAGGTAAGACCACGACTATTCGCTGCATGATGGATTTTATCCGGCCAAATGAAGGTTCGGTTTCAATTTTGGGTCAAGACGCGCAGAAAGATTCAGTAGCCTTAAAGAAAAAAATAGGCTATCTTTCGGGCGGCGCTCGCTTATACAAGAAGTGGACAGGTCAGGAACATATTGATTTTGTAAGAGGACTGAACGTCAAAAATGATATCGCTGATGAATTGATGGAACGTTTGGACTTTAATCCCAAAATGAAAGCTAAAAATCTTTCTTCTGGCAATCGGCAGAAACTTAGTGTCATTCTCGCTTTGATGTTCCAGCCCGAGCTGCTTATTCTTGATGAGCCGACGCTAGGGCTTGACCCTTTATTGCAAAATGTGATTTACGAACTTTTAGAGGAAACAACTAAGAGAGGGGCAACAGTTTTTATGTCTTCCCATAATTTAGCAGAGGTTGACCGCATTTGCCATCGTGTTGGGATTATTAAACAGGGTAAAATGGTGGCTATTGAAGATATCCAAAGTATGAAAGATAAAAAAATGCACACTGTTTATATCCGTTTTGCCGATAGTTTTAATAGAGATGATTTTCTGACTGATGGCATTCAAATCACCAAAGAATCTCTGGATGGCTTTACCTTAAATGTTAAAGGCGATATTAATGAGGTTATAAAAAAATTAAGCAATTATAAACTTAGGGATATCCACATCACGCAAGCATCTTTAGAAGATATATTTTTAGAGTTTTACAAAAAATAACATTTCCACATCACGCAAGCATCTTTAGAAGATATATTTTTAGAGTTTTATGAAAAATAAAATATGTTTACCATTTTTTGGCGCACAATTAAAGACAGAAAAATATCACTGATTATTTATTGTTTGGCTGCTGTCTTGTTCTTGTGGATGTATGTAGCCATGTTTCCTTCTATTCAAGGGCAATCAGAAGCTTTTACCAAGGCTTATGAAAGTTTTCCCGAAGCTTTTTACGAAGCTTTTGGTATAGAGGAATTGAATATTTCAACTATTGAAAACTTTTTAGCCATTGAGCATTTTAGCATGATTTGGCCGATTATGGCTATTATTATGCTGATGGCTATTGGTGGTACGGGCATTGCCGGCGAGATTGAACGCGGCACCGCTGAAATATTATTATCAAGACCAGTTTCTCGGTTAAAGCTTTTCTTTGCGCGATACTCGGTTGGTTTATTTAGTTTATTAGTCTTTACTATTGTTTCAATTTTCGCTATCGTACCTTTAGCAGAGTTACACAATGTTGATTATATACTGGAAAATTTTGTTTCAGTGGCCATTATTTCATTTTTATTCGGCTGGGCTGTCCTTAGTGTGGCTATGTTGTTTTCTGTCTTTTTTTCCGAAAGAAGCAGAGTTTATATGGTTTCCGGCGGCATTCTATTAGTAATGTATGTATTAAGTATTGTCGCTGCTTTAAGGGAAAATTTGAATAATTTGAGATATTTATCATTTTTTCATTACTATAATTACAACGACGCCTTAATTCGTCATACAATTGATTCTACCGATGTTTTTGTCTTTATAGGGGTGATCGTTGTTTGTACAGTGATAGCCGCGATTTGGTTTAAGAAGAGAGACATCGCTGTTTAATTTACCCTGCATCTTATAAAGTAAGACTTATTAATTTTATATTTCCAATTAAGGTGCAGGGTTTATAATGTATAATTAATAATTATTTTTAACTAACCCCTTTTCTTACTTAATCGATTAGCTGTAAAAAAGTAGGCGGAATTCTATTGAGAATTCCGCTTTTTTTGACCATTTTATTTTTTAATGTTAAACTAAAAATGTATATTTTAAAATCAAAAATAGTTATTTTAAAATTAGAAAAGGAGATAAGATGAACATTATTGGTATTGAACCAAAAGCACCGGGGCTACATATTTTTGCCAAGGGTTATATGCCGCGTCTTGGGTTACCGCTACTACTGACTATAGCCGAAAAAATGGGTCATCAGTGCCAGATTTTCTGCGAGGAAATCGCCCCTATTCCATGGGATTTAGTGGAAAAAGCAGATTTGGTATTGATGTCCACCATTACTTCTACAGCACCCAGGAACTTTAATCAAATAAAAAAGATTAAAGAAATAAATCCAAGAGCGCCTGTTTTGATCGGAGGACCGCATGTAACTTTTTTACCAGAGGAAGCGCTGAATGAAGGTGCTGATTATGTTTTTCGCCATGAAGCGGATCGGTCGTTTTCCAAATTTCTGAAATGGTTCGAATCTGAAAATAAGGATCTTCAAGAGCTTTTTGAGATTTTCGGTCTTTCTTTTAAGATCGGTAATCGGTTTCAGCATAATCCTGATCCCCCAGTCGTTGATTTGGATACATTGCCAACGCCAAATCTTGATTTGATTTTTAGGTATAGCGAGCCAGATGGTATTCCAATTATTACCTCACGTGGTTGCCCACATAATTGTGAATTTTGTTCAGAAACAGCCATGTCTGGCCATAAATATCGCTTTCGTTCGGAACAAAAAGTACTTGAAGATATTATGTATTATGACAAGCGATACGGAAAAACCTCCATGTTTATCGCTGATGATAATCTCGGAGCTAATCCTTTGCGCTTAGAAAGACTCTGTCAGGCTATTATTGATAATGGTCTGGAGCGTCCCTTAACTGGCCAGATCAGACTGGATTTAGCCAAGCGTCCTCAAACACTGGCGATTATGGCTCGTGCCGGGTTTGAGCGAGTATGTATCGGCTATGAATCAACAGAACAGCAAAGTCTCGAAGAAACGGGTAAAGATTTGAAATATGAGGAGATGGAAGAATACACAAGAATAATTCACCAGTTCAATATTGCCATTCATGCCATGTGGGTTGCCGGTTTTGATCACGATACCCTAGAAACTATTTGGAATAATTTTTGGGCTAGTATTAAGTGGTTAATAGAAACAACCCAAATTCTTATTCTTGGGCCCAGCCCAGGTTCTGACCTATATATACGACTGATAAGAGAAAACCGAATTTTTATCTGGGATTATACTAAATGGGATGGTCATCATGTTGTTTTTTATCCTAAGAATATGACCCCATTTCAGCTTCAGGCAGCAGTACTTCTGGAAGCGATGCCAAAGCTTTATAACCTTTGGCAAACGGCTAGAATATTCGTAATCAATAACTGGAGACTTGTTACTGGTTTTTTACGGCCTAATTGGCATCCGATTAGAGAAATGAATAGAAATGTCTACACATTGCTGGTCAGGCTCTGGGGAAAATACGCAACCTGGCGAGCGAAAAAGCCGGTGAGGAAATATTTACAAGAAATCGCTCTTTTAATGAAAAAAGCTCGATTTTGAATCGGGCTTTTTTATTATTCATAAAACAGGTTGATTAATTTGCTTTTTTTGTTTTTTTAGCTTACAATTAAAGCAACTTATCATTAACAATAAATATTATGGTCAATAATTGGTACACTTTAGTAGTCGGTATTTTACTTAGCCTGAATGGTATTATTTTCCTTATTTTTCCGATGAATGGCTTCAAATTTCCTAATTGGTATTTAGGTTTGCTTGTACTCATAGGAGTTGTCGGTGTTATTTTGGGCATTATCGGGGTGGCAAAAAAGAAAGCATCCACGGAAGTCACGGAAAAAACCACGGAAAATACTGGCAATGAGTCAGAAAGTAATCCTTAGTATAACTTATGATTAAAACCTTTGTTTTAGACAAAAACACAGTCAGGGATGGCAAAATTGACGAGATAAAAACCAGCAAGGTTGTTTGGGTAGATATAGACAGACCACAGGAAAAGGATTTTGAGTCTGTGGCAGAAGATACTGGCATTGATAAAGCTGAAATTAAGGAGCTTCTTTCGCCAAGACAGCGGCCAGTGGTCAAAGACGATACTACATACTCTATCATCGTTATCCATTCCCCGCATCTAGACCCGGGCAAAATCACCACCCATCCATTTGTGATTTTGGTTTCAAAAACGCGATGTAATCTAATAACAATTCATCATCGTGAATCATTGTCAGTTAAACGTATTTATGATTATCCCATGCATCGTAAGCTTGGTGTTTTCAAGCGTGGCTCGACTTACGTGCTTTTTAATGTCATTGACGAAATTATCAACACTTATTTTTCGGTGATGGCAGATTTTGATGATAAAATTGCCGGGATTGAAAATACTATCTTTGATGTTAAACGAAGCAATCAGATAATGAAAAAATTATTTACTGTCAAGCGTTCCCTTATTTATTTCCACAAAGCCTTGCTGGCTGATCGCGATGTGATTTATTCCATGGAAAGGGAGAACGCGAAATTTATTGACAGAAAATATCTGGAAGATTTCCACGAGCTTTATGTAGATATTACCCATTTGGTGGAAATGAATGCTACTTATCATGATATTCTGACCTCGATGGTGGAAATCCATCTTTCCTCTGTTTCTAATAATTTGAATGTGACAATGAGAAAAGTGACATCCTGGGGTGCGTTGATTTTGGTTCCTAGTTTGATTGCCGGCGTTTTTGGCATGAATTTTATTAAAGTTCCATTCTTGCATTCAGATTACGGATTTGTACTGGCTATTTTTTTAATGATTATATCAGTAGCTTTGCTCTACCTATATTTTAGAAAAAAGGATTGGATGTAAATAAAATAAAAATTTAGCAGGGCAGTACCCTGTTTTTTTATCCCCCACCAATTCATATTAAGAAACAATCTATTTACTGACCTCTTTTAAAATAATTGTTTTAAATTTAATTATAGATTTTCGAAGAATTGGTGGGGGATGTATTGACAAATTACATATTATAAAATAATATGACTATTCGTGCTATAATTAGATTAATAACCGTATTATGCAAAAAACCTCAAGAATTATTTTAAGCGCTATTCTAACTTTTTTACTACTGGGTGTTTTTGTTTATTTTGGCCGACATCAAATTGTTGATGTATGGCATCGCTGGATGATTGAGCGAGAACTACCCGAGCCGGTTTCTGGTCCAGAAAGTATAAATATTGCTAACAGCAATCTCAATAGTAATATAGCGCCAGTCGTGGTTACAATCCCGGATGAAATAAATCTAGCCGTTCCCTTTACCACCCAAGCACCCTATGCCAAATGGGACGAGCAGCACAATGAGTCGTGCGAGGAAGCGGCTGCTTTGACTGTTTATTACTGGTGGCAAAAAAAAATATTCACCAAGGAAATAGCTGAAGATGAATTACAGAAAATGGTTGATTTTCAAAATGAAAAATACGGTGGTTATAAAGACACTGATGCGCAAGAGACAGCTCAATTAATTAAAGATTTATGGGGATATAAAAAAGTGGAGGTCAAATATGATATTACACTCGATGACATTAAAAAAGAGGTTGGCCAGGGCCGGCCTGTAATTTTACCGACGGCTGGCCGCGAACTTAAAAATCCATATTTCCGTAGGCCTGGACCGATTTATCACATGGTTGTTGTTCGTGGTTATACAAAGGATAAAATAATTACCAATGACCCAGGTACCAAAAGAGGCGAGGAATATATTTACGATTCAGATATTTTGTATAATGCAATTCACGATTGGAACGACGGTGATATTTATGATGGCAAAAAAGCCATGATTGTAGTTTACCCCGCACCTTTTCAGGAATAAAGTAGGTCTGTATTTAATTTTTAAAATGGTGCGGGGTTTGGCCAGATGATTGAACTATAACTACAAAATTGATATAATTAAAACAATACAACTGTATTAAAGTTGAATTATTTTTTAATGTATAAGCCATGGCTCATCCTATTCTGCGACGCACTTTCTTTCCTTTTTTAAGAGCTTTTTTTAGACGGGTCGAAGGGTTAGAAAACCTGCCAAAAAGTGGACCCTACATCATTACCGCAAATCACATCGGTTTTATTGATTATTTTTTTATTGCCTCTGTCATTATTCCTTATACTAAGAGAAAAATTCATTTTTTAGCCAGAAAGGAAAAATGGCGAGAGTGGTTAGGCGATGGAATAGTTAAAAAATGCTGGGGTGCAATTATCATTGACCCTGAAAACAAGTCAAAGTGCCTGGAAGAAGCGCTTGATTACTTGATAAATGGCGAAATTGTCGCCATATATCCGGAAGGTGAGGCAAGCAAAAGTCATGATGAATTATTCAAAGGCAAAACTGGCGTGGCAAAATTAGCTTTAAAGTCAAAAGCGCCAGTCATCTCTATCGGAGTTCTGGGCCCTATAGTAAACACCTATTCATTTATGAGCGTTGTTAAGAGCCTTAAATATTTTTATAAAAAAATAAGTTTGAAGATTGGCCAGCCCATGATTTTTTCAAATGAGGGAGAAATGAATGAAAAGTTATTGGAAGATGTCACTCGAAAAATTATGAAAAATATAGCCAGTCTGGCTGGCAAGCATTATCCATATTAAATATGCGTATCGGTATAGTCACCCAATCATATTATCCAATCCCCAGCGGTCTGACAGAGCATGTTTATTATTTAGCCAAGGAGTTGATCGATCTTGGCCATGAGCCGACAATTATTACTTCGCATTTTTTTCAAAATGAGGATGATTTAGGTTTGGATGTGGTCAGGGTTGGCTGGGACTTTCGCATGCCCATACCGATTAATGGATCTTTTAACAATGTCAATCTTTGTTATCAATTAACTAAAAAATTAAGAAAGATCTGCGAGGAGAAAAAATTAGATATTATTCACATTCAGTGCCCACTTGATCCTATTTTCCCTTTGACAGCTTTGCGTAATTTGTCAGTACCTAAAGTCGGCACCTTTCATTCTTATGCCAGGATAAACCTTGGTTATGAATTATTCGGCCGTCAATTCAGGGAATATGCTAATAACCTAGATGTACGGATCGCTGTTTCTGAGGCAGCCAAAGAATTTTCCCAAAGATATTTCTCAGGCGAATACGACTTAATTCCCAATGGTATTAATTTAGAGAGATTTAATCCAAAAGTTAAGCCAGTTGATAAATATAATGATGGACTTTTTAATATTTTATTTGTCGGCCGGCTCGATCCAAGAAAAGGAGTTAAATATCTGTTAAAAGCCTTTCCTTTGATTTATAAACAATATCCTCATTGCCGGCTTATAGTCGTGGGCAATGGTTTTCTTACAGATTATTATAAAACCTACGCGCCTGATGGTTTGTCTCACAAAATATTTTTTGAAGGCTATGTTAAGCCAAAAGATTTGCCGCATTATTATGCGGTGGCTGATGTTTTTTGCTCGCCGGCCATTGGCGGAGAAAGCTTTGGTATAGTGCTTCTGGAAGCAATGGCTTCGGGTAAACCAATTGTCGCTTCTGATATCACTGGATATTGCCAGCTAATCACTGACTATCAGGATGGTTTGCTGGTACCACCCAAAGATCCATCGGCGATTGCCGAGGCTGTGATAGAATTAATACAAAACCGAGAGTTAAGGGAAGAAATGAGTAAAAGGGGTTTGGAAAAAGCTCGTGAATTTAGCTGGCATGTGATCGCAAAACAGGTTGAGCAATGCTATTACAAAGCGCTGGCTAACTGTCATTAGTCATTATTGATATGAAAAAGATCATTTTCTTTATCATTTCAGCTTTAATTGGATTAGCACTCTTTGTCGGTGTTATCTGGAAGGTTGGCCTCAATCAAATTTTACAAACCATTAATTATTTTTCTATCAGTAAATGGTTTGTTATTTTATTATTGAGTATTGCCCAGTTTTACGTTACTCTTTATCGCTGGAAAATTGTTTTAAAAAGCCAAGGTTTCAACGTGCCGCTTATCAAATTATTAGCTTCTAAACTAGTTGGCTTCAGTGTTGATTACATGACGCCATCGCCGAATGTGGGCGGCGAAGCTATCAGAGCCTACGTTTTAAAAAAAGATACCGGTATTGGCTTTTCTCATGGTTTAGCTTCGGTAATTATTGATAAAGTAATGGATTTTAGCTATGCCCTGCCGTTTGTCCTGTTTGGTATTTTTTTTGTTTTAATTAAATTTAGCATGTCGTGGCAGATAATTATCTGTTTACTGTTCATTAGTAGCACCTTTATTTTTTTAATATGTCTTTTTTATTATAATACCCTACGCCGGAAAGAATTTTTTGGTGCAATTATCCGATTTTTACAGTTACATCGTTTGTCATTTATGGCCAAGGCGATGGATAAGATTGCTCAATTTGAACGAATTATTATTGATTTTTTTCACCGAGACAAAAAAACATTTTACAAAGGACTCAGTCTGTCTTTATTAGGTGGTATAATCGGTATTAGCTGGATATGGTTAATACTTTTTTTCCTAGGACTCCACGTTAACTTTCTTCAGGTTCTTCTCATCGCCACTCTGACTGTCATTACTTTTTTATTACCAATTCCTGGTTCTTTTGGCAGTACAGAAACGGGTGAAGTGCTTATTTTTTCGGCTATTGGTTTTCGACCCGAATACGCTATTGCTTATATATTGATTTTTAGGTCAATTGATTTATTTAAGGTAGGCATTGGATTTTTATTCCTTTCGCATTTTGGCTTGCGGTTTAGCCAAACAATTATCAGGGGTGAAGGTGTAAAATTACCTAATAACAACGAAAATAAGTAAAGATAAAAGATTTATCCACAGTGCTTCCCTTGACAATCAAAAGGGAGGACTTTATAATTACTTTCAAGTACGATATTTCATACTTTTCATATTAAATAACTAGTAAAAACATATGAAAGAAGCACATTCTCTAAAAATATGCGGCACGACCACGATTGGCGAACGTGGTCAGGTAGTAATACCAGCTGAAATAAGGAAAGTCATGGATTTAAAAACAGGCGACAAACTGTTGGTTTTTTGTAAATTTGAAAAGTTTATTGGTTTAATCAAAGCCGTGGATCTTGATCAGTTTCTAGAGAAAATAACCGGTCATGTAAATGAGAAACTAGAGAAACTAAGAAAAAAAATTAAGGAGCATACAGTATAATTTTTTATAAATATCATTAAGGTTAACCCAGCCCCCAATTTTAAAATTACTTAATTTATTATGAATACCCAGCCTTCTAAAAATTTTAATGGATCTGAGCCTGAGCCAATAATATTGGTGCGGGGCTTAACTAAGCATTATGGTAATTTAATAGCTGTAGATAACATCACCTTTTCTGTTATAAAGGGTGAAACATTTGGAATTTTAGGACCCAATGGCGCTGGTAAAACAACAGCTCTGGAAATGATTGAGGGTTTAAAACAAATGACAAGCGGCGAAATTAATTTGGATGGTTTGGATGTACATACTCACGCCAGGGAAGTGAAGTCCAGAATCGGCGTCCAATTACAGGCTTCCTCATTTTTTGACGGCTTAAATCTAAAAGAATTGCTGATTACCTTTGCTTCCCTTTATGGCCGGACAGCTGACCCCATGGAACTTCTGAAGAAGGTGGAGCTGGACGATAAAGCTAAAAGCAAAGTAAAAGAACTATCAGGCGGCCAAAAACAGCGTTTATCTATTGCCGTTGGTTTAGTCAATGATCCAAAGGTGCTTTTTTTGGATGAGCCGACAACTGGTCTTGACCCGCAAGCCAGGCGCAATATGTGGGATTTGATTACACAAATCAAAAGACAGGGCAAGACCATTGTCCTGACGACTCATTATATGGAAGAAGCGGAGGTTTTATGCGACAGGGTGGCTATTATGGACCACGCCAAAATCATTTCATTAGACACCCCATTTAATTTACTAAGAAATAGCGGGGTGGAATCAACCATCACTTTCCGCGCTGACAAAATGTGCCCTGTGGAACATTTTGCTTCTTTGCCAGCAGTGGAAAAAGCAGTCAAAGAGGATCATGGTTTTCGTCTGATCAGTACTAATCCGGAAGAAACTTTACCAGCTCTATTCTTGCATCAAGGTGATTGCCAATTCAAACTTTTTGATTTGCAGTTGAGACAAGCGACACTGGAAGATGTGTTTTTAAAATTAACAGGTCGTAAGCTACGAGAATAATTCTATGAATACTACTTTTACTTTGACAAGATCGTCCATAAAAATGTTTTTGCGCAACAAGCAATCGCTTTTTTTCACTTTGTTTATGCCAGTCATGATAATGGTTATTTTTGGCTTTATTGGTTTTGATAATGTGCCAAAGATTGATATGGGTATTGTAGCTAATAACCCCAATCAGCCAACCCAGCAATTTATTGACCAGCTTAAGCAAATTAGCGCTTTTCATGTCACGACAGGGACGCTGGATAATGAACGTAATGCGCTTCAGAAAGGTGAGCGAGCGATAGTCATTGAGATACCGGATAATCTAATTCCTAGTTTAGCAGCCGGCCAGGGTCAGCCAGCGCCTCAGTTGACCAAACAAACTATTACAGTACTCCAGAATGTGGGTCAGCAACAGCAAGCGCAAACAGCCACCACTATTTTGAGTCAAATGCTGGATAAAACTACATTGGCTATTAGTCAGGCGCCGGATCTTTTTGAGATAAAGACTGAAGATATCAACGCGCGTAATGTAAAATATATTGATTTTCTATTGCCGGGCATTTTGGCGATGGCCATTATGCAGATGTCAGTATTTTCCGTGGCTTTTGTCTTTGCTGATTACAAAGAGAAGGGTATTTTAAGGCGGCTTTTAGCTACGCCAATGAAACCATACCAGTTTGTGACAGCTAATGTTATTACGCGTCTATTAATCGCTTTAGCGCAAACAGCAATTCTGATTGCTTTAGGCGTACTTCTTTTGAAAGCCCATGTGATTGGGTCATACTTTCTTATTTTATTGATTGCCATTTTAGGCGGTATTATGTTTTTAGGTTTAGGCTTTACTATTTCCGGCATTGCTAAAACAGTGGACAGCGTCCCAGCCATTGCTAACTTGATTGTTTTCCCCATGCTTTTTCTTTCCGGCATTTTCTTTCCGACCAGTGCTATGCCGAACTGGCTGCAGCACGTCGTCCAATATTTGCCGCTTACTTATTTTGCCAATGCGATGCGCGAAGTGATGGCTAACGGCGCTGGCCTTCTCGATATCTGGAAGGATTTAGTCTGGATGGGTGGCTGGTCTGTGATGCTGATAACATTAGCTATTTTTACCTTTGGCTTTGAGCAAAAGAGAGCTTAACATAAAAATAATATGAATGTTATAGAGGTTAAAAATCTCACTAAGCAGTTTAATGGCTTTAAAGCCGTGGATAATATTTCTTTTAGTGTAGCTAAGGGAGAAATTTTTGGTTTTTTAGGCCCAAACGGCGCTGGTAAATCAACCACAATTAAGATGCTCTGTACTTTAACCAGACCGACCGCTGGCCAAGCGACAGTGGCTGAACATGATATAATCAGAGAACCAGCTTTAGTTCGTGAACATATTGGATTAGTCGCTGAAAAAATAATCCTTTATGATCGGTTAACTGCTTCTGAAAACTTAAAATTCTTCGGTCACCTTTATCATTTACCGAAAAAGCTCATTGAGGAGAAAGCAATCAAATGGATGAAAGAGCTGAAGATGGAAGAATGGAAGGATAAATTAGTCGGTACTTTTTCCACGGGCATGAAACAAAGAGTAAATATTGCCCGTGCCTTACTGACTGATCCAGAAGTTTTGTTTTTGGATGAGCCGACTCTCGGCTTGGATCCGCAAACATCCCGCTTAATCCGTGACTTTATCAAAGACCTGCGCGCGCACGGTGTTACGATTATTCTGACTACTCATATCATGCCGGAGGCAGATGAACTTTCGGATGTTATTGCTATTATTGACCATGGCAAGATTATTGCTGTTGATACATCGCAGAATCTCAAAACGACAATTAAAAAGGAAAAGGCGACTCTTGAGGACGTCTTTTTGCAGATGACAGGCCGTGATATGAGGGAAGAGACGCATGAAAATATTCCCTCGGCGCGAGGCAGGCATATGTTCGGTGGGAGGTCAAGAATAAGATAATTATTACACCTATGAAATATATAATACGAATTTTTATTGACAGTTTACGGATGGCTCGCAAGGATCTCCTGGATTTTTCTCGTGACAGGATGCAACTTGTATTTTTTCTTATCATGCCTGTTTTCATGATGATTATGACAGGTTTTATTTTCCCCACAGAGAATTCTTTAAAAAATATTCCGCTCGGGGTGGCTAATCAGGATACTGGTCAGGTGAGCGCTACTGTAACGCAGGTGTTGACTGACATGAAGACGTCCAGTGGCGACCATATTTTTACCATTAAGACATGTACTGACGCCAACGCCATCAAAGATGCCATTAAAGCGCAAAAAATTAACGGCGGGGTGTATATAGCTTCCGATTTTTCCCAAATGATCCAGCAAAACCAGCCAGCCTCAGTGAGTATTATTCCAGACCAATCAAACCCCCAGATTTCACAAATCCTAACGCAATTATTGCAGCAGGTTATTGCTGGTACATCCGCCGGATTAGCCCAGGCCAAGGTTGGTGAAATAATCAAGCTTACCGCTACTGTCAGTCCTCAATTGGCGCAAGCAAACCCTTCAGCTATAATCCAGCCGATTCAATCCACAATTGATAGCTTGATTCCCGGCAAACCAAATTATTTCCAATTTGTCGCACCCGGTATCATGGCCATGATTGTGATGATGTCAGTGATGACTGGTTTGGCCGTATCTGTGTCCCGCGAACGGGAAGCGGGTACACTTGACGGCCTGCTGATTGCTCCAGTGTCGCGCCTATCTATTATCCTGGGTAAGGCTTTTTCCCAGACAGTCCGCGGTATGATCCAGGGCATGATTGTGCTCCTCTTAGCCATCCTTATGTTTGGCGTGCACGTTTATGGCAGCTGGCTGATTATGATTGTGCTTTTGTTCCTCGGCGTGTTTGCTTTTATGGGCATTGGCATTCTCGTTTCTGCCGTAGCTTCAGCGCAGGAATCGGCCATGACTATCATGATGACCCTTCAGTTCCCAATGATGTTTCTGTCAGGCGTCTTTTTCCCCATCCAGCAGATGCCGCAGGTGATGCAGTATATTTCTAAAATTATTCCGCTGACGTACGAGGCCGCCGCTCTGCGAAAGGTAATTGTATTGGGTGCTGGTTTGGGTTCGGTGTGGATTGAAGTGCTTATTCTTTCTATTTTCGGCGTTGTCATGTTAGCCATAGCCGTGCCGACTTTTAGAAGGGTGATTACGAAGTAACAGAATTTTATTTATTTTTTTAATTAAATATTATGAGAAAGAGAATTTTAGCCAGTTTATTAGTCGTTATCGGCATAGGACTGCCAACCATGATCTTAGCTCAAGTGAATATTGGTCAATATGGTACCACCTTTGGCGTGGGCACGGCTGATTTAGCTTCAACTGTAATCAAGATTGTTCAGTGGGTCTTAGGATTTTTAGGTTTAATCGCTGTTATTATGATTATGTATGGCGGTTTTATGTTATTGACTGTAGGTGGCGGTAATGCAGAAAGAGCGGCTTCGTCAAAAAAAATAATCGTCGCGGCAGTTATTGGTTTAGTGATTATTTTACTTGCCTGGGCTATTGTCACCTTTGTCGTTAGGACAGCTGGTAATGTAACAAGTGGTTAAGTATTTAGACAAAATTAGGTTATTAAAATTTTCATCATTTTTGGGCGATTTTTAAAAATATATGTATCAATATGATTGAAGTCAAAAAAATTACTAAAATATACGGCCAAGGCCCGGCTTCGTTCAAAGCTTTGTATGAAGTATCTTTTAAATTACAAAAGGGAGCGAATTTGGCCATATTAGGCAAATCTGGTTCAGGTAAATCAACTCTGATGCATGCTCTGGCCGGCTTGGATCGGCCCACTTTTGGCTCAATTATTATCAATGACAAAGACTTGTGGTCGTGCAAACAGAAAGAGATTGACGCTTATCGAAACCAGATGGTGGGTTTTGTTTTTCAGGATTTTTATTTGCAAAATGAGGAAACGGTGCTGGAAAATGTCATGGTGCCTTTGGAAATCCGCGGGGTGGCTGACCGCAAACCCAAAGCTTACGAAGCCTTAGCTCGTCTGGAAATCAAGGATAAAGCTGATAATCTGACGAGCAACTTATCCGGCGGCGAAAAACAGCGGGTCTGCCTGGCAAGGGCTATTATTGGCCAACCGGATATTTTATTCGCTGACGAGCCGACGGGAAATTTGGATTCCAAGACAAGTGAAAAAGTGGAGGAAATTCTTTTCAGATTAAATGAAGAATTAGGCACTACGCTGGTTGTGGTCACTCATAACGAAGATTTGGCGAAAAGATTTGCCAATAAAATTATTCTTAAAGACGGCCGGATCATCGCGCATGAAGGAAAGGAATTAACTGTATGAGAAATATTGATTTATTAAGACGGGGCTTGCGTAATATGCGCCGCAATAAATCCCGCACTGTGCTGACCGTACTGGCCCTTTCCATCGGCGCCTTCACCCTAACCTTAACTTTGGGTTTAAGTAATGCTCTGAAGACCAGCGTCAATACCCAGCTGGCTCAATTTGCCAACGGCGTGCTTACAGTCACACTGGCGGCGGAAAATCAAAAAACAGGCGTGGCGGAATTTAATGCGAATGTGACCGCCACCAAATCCACACAAATCCATGGTGAAAGAGCGACCATACTGCTCTTATCTAAAGAACAGATTGACGCCTTTGCAAAAATCTCCGGCGTGAAACGTGTCTGGCCTGGCTATAATATCTCAGCCGAGTATCTTCAGTTGGAAGGGAATGCCAAAAAATATATTATCGATGACATCATCGAACAATCATACAGCGATCAGACAAAAAATATGTTGGCTGGCACTTATCCGGCAAGCTGGTCGGAAAGCGATATTGTTCTCTCACAAAGTTATGCCGATACCTTGGGTCTGGCGCCCAGTGATTTGATTAGCAAAACTGTAACCGTGGGCTTTTTGGACGCGAAGGGAAAAAATGTGGAGGAAATATTTACGATCGCCGGCGTCTTAAAGAAATTGACTGGCTTTGGCCCGGGTCGGTCGTCTGCAACCGGAGAAATTACGCTTAGTATTGACTCTATTGCTAAAATCTATGAATCAGAATTCGCTGGTATCCGCGATTATAATCAATTTACTTACGCCAACGTGCTATTGCAAACTGCCGGCAACGAAACCTCGGTGCGCGACGCCATCGCCGCCTTAAATAAAAATTACAGCGTCAGCAGTTTAAGCGATATTGTGAGCCAGGTAAAAACAGTTTTGAATACCATCACTTATGCCTTAGCGGGTTTTAGCGGTATCGCTTTGCTGGCCGCCGCTTTTGGTATCATTAATACACAATTGATGTCAGTTTTTGAAAGAACCAAAGAGATCGGGCTTCTCAAAGCCTTAGGGATGCCGAATAAAAAAATCAGGCATCTTTTCTCTATTGAAGCCATTTTAATCGGGCTCCTCGGGGCATCAGTCGGGATAATATTTGCTTTTTTACTGGAGCTATTTGTTAATACAGTCTTTAAGCAGCGACTGATTGATGTTGGTTTTGGTGGCCGCGCTGTTATTATTACCCTCACCAGTGTGCTTGTGGTTGCTGCCGGTTTAGGCCTCTTAAGCTTTATCGCCGGCGTCTTCCCGGCCCGCAAAGCGCAAAAACTGGATCCTATTCAGGCTCTCCGCGAAGAATAGGAGGGATTAATATAATTGGACCCTCCTCATCCGGAGAGTTTTTTGATATAATGATATTGTATTGCCACTTTTCTTGGAATCAAGAAAAGCAAGGGTAGGCGAGGTCCCCCGCCCACCTGCCTTCCCGTTATTGACTAATAAGGATGATACATTTATTTTTCTAATTATAAGGTTAAATTCCAATAAATAGGCAGGAAGGCGGGCGGGCTTGACCTCGCTGCCATTTTACCGCCTAGGTCAAGGGACCTAGGCTACCCATAATTGAAATTTTATGAATAACCAACAGCCCACCCCCGAGCAAAAAATAAAAAAAGCCAAATTTATCCTTTGGCTTGGCATTATCATTATTATAGTGATTGGTCTCGCTGTAGCTGTTTATTTTGTATTTTTAAAAAGTTAAAAGTAGCTTTAAATATAATATAAAGTAAATACGAGCGGCTCATTGAGTCGCTCGTTGGATTTTGTGTCGCTTTGTGGGATACTACACAAAAGGCTCAAAAACTATTTGTTGCCATTTGATCATAGGTTGTTTGCTGTCCCAGTCGTATGTTTTTAGCCACTGGATAAAATTCTCCTTGGAATTTTTATCTCTTTTGTATTGCTCACGTTCCAGAATAGCTAGGGCTAGACCTTTCCCTGGCACTTTGTACTTTAAATGGAAAATGGTGGCTAAATACATATTATGCACCATAGTAATTATCCTTTCTAAAAAACTTAATCCCGAAAGGACAATAAATGACCATTTCCAACAAAAAGTATAACTCACCACCTTATCAGAGCCATTTGCAACCAGCCACCAGATGAAAGCTGACATCAAAGCTACGAAAAAAGAAATAATTATGAAGAGTAAAAACCAGAACAACCTCTTAAAAATCAAGTAACGAAATTTAATCATTTTTCATCCTCCTCTTGTTTGTTTTTGCTTTAAAGTTATTTCTTCTTGTTTTATCCGTCATTATATACCCATTATAAAATTTTGTCAAGAGCTTGTTATAATTAACCAAATTAGCACTCTTGACGCGAGAGTGCTAATTGCATTATAATGACTAGGTAAGCTTATGAACGACCGAAAAAGCGCTATACTAAGCGCTGTTATTAAAGAACATATAAATACCGGGCAAACCGTGGCTTCTAAAGCGGTTGTGGATAACTATGGTTTTAGCTTATCCCCAGCCACGATCAGGAACGAGATGATGGATCTGGAAAAAGAGGGCTATATTCACCAGCCACATACTTCAGCCGGACGTGTCCCGACTGAAAAAGGCTGGAAATTTTACATTGAAAATTTCTTGAAAGATATTGAGCTTCCCGAGAAGCATAAAAATTTTTTAAAGGATGTACTGAAAGCTAGTGGGTTGTCTTATGAATTAATGATTAAGGATGTAGCCAAGCATTTGGCTGAACTTTCCCAGGACGCTGTTTTTGTCGGCTTTAGCTCTGATAACTTTTATTACACCGGTTTAACAAATTTGTTCAGACAGCCAGAGTTTCATAAGCTTGATTTGGTTTGCCAGGTTTCCAGCGTGGTTGACCATCTGGATGAAGTCATCAAGAATATGTTCAATGAAGTGGCTGGCTCTGAAGAAACAAAAATTTTTGTCGGGAGTGAAAATCCTTTTGGCAAAGAGTGTGGTTCTATTTTAAGCCGCTATCAATATGGTCAAAAAGAATCAGGTGTTTTCGGCATCTTAGGGCCGATGCGCATGAATTATGAAAAAAATTTAGCTCTGATAAAATACACGAAACAATTATTTTCTAATGCTTAAAATTTTATGGATGATGATAAAAATGGAAACTTTGAGGACATTAAAAAATTGAAAGAGGAACTGGAGCTGGCGAAAAAGAAAATGGACGACTATTTAAACGGCTGGAAGCGGGCTAAAGCTGATTATATTAATTTCAAACGCGAGACAGAAAAAAGGGAAATAGAAATGATTCAGTTTGCCAATGCCGCGATGATTTTAGAAATACTGCCTATTTATAATAATTTCAAACTGGCTTGGCGACATATTCCGGAAGAGCATCGGAAAAATGATGAATGGCTGAAAGGTATTGAACAGATTAAAAATCAATTTGCCACGTTCTTAAAAAATATAGGCATTGAAGAAATAAAAACAGTCGGCGAGAAATTTAATCCGGAGTTTCATCATGCGGTGTCCAAAGAGAAAGTTGAAGGCAAAGAAAGCGGGACTATTTTGGAGGAAGTAGGCGCTGGATATAAGATGCATGATAGGGTGATTGAGCCGGCCAAAGTAAAAGTAGCAGAATAACACGAATATTACTCTAATTGACACTAATATAACTCTAATTAAACACTAATAAGAAAGGAGATAATAAAATTATGGCAGTCATAAGATGGAGACCAATGTGGGATACTGATATGGACAGGTTTTTTGAGGACTGGCCGGCTGTCCCGGAAAAAGCCATGGGTTTCACCCCAGCGGTTGATGTTTATCAGGACAAGGACAACGTGATTGTGGAAACCCCGCTCGCCGGCGTTGATCCGGAAAAGGTGAGTGTTTCAGTGGAAAATGATGTGCTCAAAATAGAGGGTAAATCCGGGCATCAGTCAGAAGTGGATGAAAAAAATTATTACCGCAAAGAAGTGCGCTATGGCAGCTTCTATCGCGCTGTCGCTTTGCCCACTCATGTGAAGGGCGACAAAGCGGAAGCGAGTTTTGAGAATGGTATGCTCAAAATTACTATTCCTAAAGCAGAAGAAGCAAAGCCAAAAACGATCAAGGTCTCGGTTAAAAAAGGCAAGAAATAATCCCCATGCGCCACAAGGGTGCAGGGATGGGTTTTTCCCATCCTGGGCCAGGAAGTTAGATAATATTTAACTTTTTGATCCAAGGTGCTGGAAAAATGACAAATTTCTAATATCTAATTTCTAATCAAATCCCAATGAACAATGCCCAAATGACTAAAATTGGACATTAGACATTAAGGCATTAGACATTGATTAGGAATTAGAAATTAGTAATTTATAAATAAACATATGAAAATTTCTAGTAATTTTGGTCAATTCAAACCAGAGCGGATAAAAATGGATGCGCGTTGTCCCGTTTGCGGCAATTATTATGATTTTCGCAAACTAGAAATTATTGAGGAGGAAAATGGCGTGACTTTGATGTATATTAAATGCCAGTCCTGTCAGTCAGCGGCATTGTCCATGATTGCCTTGGGGCCATTTGGCATTAAGATGGCCAGCGTTCTCACTGACTTGGAGCAGGATGAGGTTTCGCGTTTTCAGGATGAGAATCAATTGAGTAGCGAGGAAGTGCTGGATTTGCACGAAGATTTATATAAGACTGATAATTTCCTAGAGCAAATCGATTAATTATTGGGATATTTTAAACAATGAACGGGTTTCGGTATCGGTCTCGATACACGTTACGTATTAGGATTAGGATATCGGATTAGTGACAAATACGAAATACGAATACTACTCCGTTACGTATATCGATACCGACTGACGAAACCAAAATTAATAATTAAGAAAGGACAAATATATGTCAAAAATATTAGGTATAGACCTCGGCACCACCAATTCGTGTATGGCGATTATTGAGGGTGGTGAGCCAAAGGTCTTAGAAAATTCGGAGGGCAATCGTACCACGCCATCAGTGGTCGCCATGACCAAAAAGGGTGAGCGCTTAGTCGGCCAGGTAGCTAAGCGCCAGGCGGTGACCAATCCGGAAAACACTTTGTATTCCATTAAGCGCTTGATTGGCCGCCGATGGGACGACCCAGAGGTACAGCGAGATTTGAAAATCATGCCGTTTAAAATGGTGCAATCAGGCGTGGGCATCAAAGTTATTATGTCAGGTAAAGAATACACGCCGCAGGAAATTTCCGCTATGGTGCTGCAAAAAATGAAAAGGGACGCGGAAGCCAAGCTCGGAGAAACCATTGATGAAGCGGTCATTACCGTGCCGGCTTATTTTGATGATTCCCAGCGACAGGCCACCAAAGAAGCGGGTGAAATTGCCGGCTTTAAGGTGCGCAGAATTATTAATGAGCCGACAGCCGCGGCTTTAGCTTACGGCTTTGAGAAAAAGAAAGAGCAGCAAATCGCTGTCTATGATTTAGGCGGCGGGACTTTTGATATTTCCATTCCGGATGTCGCGGCCGATACAGTAGAGGTCAAATCCACCAATGGCGACACGCATTTAGGAGGCGATGATTTTGACAAAAGAATTATTGACTGGCTGGTCGCTGAATTCAAGAAAGACCAGGGCATTGACTTAGCCAAAGATGTGATGGCTTTGCAAAGATTAAAGGAAGCAGGCGAGAAAGCCAAGGTTGAGTTATCGACAGCCACCGAAACTGAAATCAATCTGCCTTTTATTACCACTGACGCGTCTGGTCCAAAACATTTGAATCTTAAATTAACCCGCGCTAAATTAGAAGATTTAGTCGGTGATTTGATTGAAGCCACGATTGAGCCAGTGAAAAAAGCTTTGGCTGACGCGAATTTGAAAACTTCTGATCTGGAAGAAATAGTCATGGTCGGCGGTATGACCAGAATGCCTAAAGTCGTTGCCACAGTGGAAAAATTCTTTGGTAAAAAACCAAATATTAGTGTTAATCCGGACGAAGTGGTGGCCGTTGGCGCCGCTGTGCAAGCCGGTGTTTTACAGGGCGAAGTCAAAGATGTGCTTTTGCTGGACGTGACGCCATTAACCTTAGGTATTGAAACATTAGGCAGCGTTTCCACGCCATTGATTGAAAGAAATACTACCATTCCGACTTCCAAGTCGCAGGTGTTTTCTACGGCGGGTGACAATCAAACCTCGGTGGAAATTCATGTTTTGCAAGGCGAGCGTCCGATGGCGCATGATAATAAAACTTTAGGCAAGTTTATGTTATCCGGCATTCCGCCAGCACCACGCGGCGTCCCGCAAATTGAAGTGGCTTTTGACATTGACGCCAACGGCATTCTAAATGTTAAAGCCAAGGACAGAGCCACTGGTAAAGAGCAGTCAATTACCATTACAGCGTCCACGGGCTTGTCCAAAGATGAAGTGGAAAAAATGAAGCAGGATGCGCAAAAGCATGCGGAAGATGATAAGAAAAAAAGAGAAGTAATTGATGTTAAAAATAATGCTGAAACCTTAGTTTACACCGCGGAGAAAGCTTTGAGAGACGCTGGCGATAAAGTGCCCAAAGATACCAAAAAAGAAATTGAGGATAAAATTAAAGAAGTAAATAAGGTTAAAGACAAAGACAATGTCGCTGACATTAAAAAAGCGACTGATGAATTGTCGCAGACGATTCAGAAAATTGGGCAGGCGATGTATGGTCAACAGGGCCCGCAGCCCGGTGGTCCACAAGGTCAACCCGGTGCGCAGGCTGGCCCACAACCAGGTGCTGAAGCTAAAGCTAAGGCTGAAGATAAGGCGAAAGATAAAAGTGATAAAGGGCCGGTAGATGCGGAATACGAGGATGTTAAGAAGTAACATACACGAATAATTCTCTAATAAACACGAATGGAACACGAATTTAACACGAATACACGAATGACCAAGTTTAAATAAATCGCGAAAGGCGGGCTCTTTTGGGGCCCGTCTAACGCTAATATTGCCCGAATAAACACTAATTAAGACACGAATATTAACACGAATACACGAATAAGGGCATTGAATTATCGCGTAGTGGCGGTGCCCTCGCCGCCACAGCTGGCTAAAATGCAATATTCATGAATATTATTTTGGGAAAATTAAAGCAGTATAAATAAAACGCAAAGGCGGGCTGATTTTTGGCCCGCCTTTGTAGCAAGGAGTTTCTAGTTTCTACCGAACTTTAGTTCGGGTGCAGGAATTATGGTTTTAACCATCTGGCGGTGTCCATGGTTAGAAAAAAGAAAATATTAACAATATTATAATGAAGTTTAAAAAGATAGTTTTATATGATTTAAGGTCAAAATCTCTTGAAAAAGAGTTTGTTGATAGACTAAAAAAGTTTACCGAATCTGTTAAAGTTGTTTTGGCTGATGGTGAATATTTGAAAGCCTTAAAGTCGGCGGATTTAGAAGGTGCCGACGCATTGATTACACGCATTTTTGATTATTATGACGATTATTTATTCGAGAAATCAGATTTAAAATATATTGGAGCAATGCATACAGATATTTCTCACTTCAATATTGAACTTTTAAATAAGAAAAGAATAATCTTAACTAATATTCCTGGCTATGCAACAGAAGCTGTGGCTGAATTGACAATCTCTGCCTTACTTAACATTTCTAGGCAAACTTATGACGCAATGAATTTCGTTAAAGAAGGCGGTTGGGGTTTTGAAAAGTTTTTGAGCTGGGAATTGAAAGGAAAAACTTTAGGAATAATCGGTTTAGGAAGAATCGGCAGCCGAGTTGCAGAAATTGCTCAAGGATTTGGGATGGACATTATTTATTATTCAAAACATAAAAGAAACGTTCCGTATAAATTTGTTGGGATCAATGATTTACTGAAGCAAAGCGATATTGTAACTTTACATTGTGATTTGACAGATGAAACTAAGAATATTTTGAACAAATCCAATTTGAAACTGATAAAACATGGCGCAGTTTTGCTTAATTCTGCTAGAATGGAGCTTGTTGATCAAGAAGCATTATTTGAACTTTGTAAACAAAAGAAAATAATTGCTTGGTTTGATGAAATTCAAGATAAAGAATGGAGAGATAAATTCAGAAGATTAGATAATATTTATCTTACCCCCGATTATGGCTGGATGACAAAAGAAGCTCAGCAAAGAGTTAGAGAAATGACATTAAACAACATTAGATCTTTTCTAGAAGGAAAGCTTATGAATAGAGTAAATTAGTTTTTTGAAATATGCTCTCCCAACAAGCCCAAAAAATTAGGACCTTTGAAATAAGAAAACCCCATCTTGAAGGACAAGAGGGGGTTAAAGACAAAAGATAAATGGCGATTAACAGGGATAGTTGTTAATCAAACGTTGAGTAGAAAATATTCCCCGTAGTCTAATTAGAGGAATAATAATAAAGGTAAGTAGGCATATTCCAATACCCACATAAATTGAGTAATTGGTCAATGGACCTTCCCACCAATATTCCCTGATAAAAAGAAGAGAGAATAGTGCCAAAAAGAATCCAGTGCTCCATGGTATAACACTTTTGGGTAATTTTTCCTCTCGTGAACATCTGGCCGTTATACTGGTTAAGACAATAAGCATTGATAAGCTTCCTATTAATAAAGAAGTTTCAGAAACTATTATGAGTAGCTGGGAAGCAGTGTTTGTAGATATTATGTTGTTAAAATAAACGGTGCCTACGAATACCGAGATAAAAGTTAAAGCCATGAATAAGAAAAAATTTTCTCGTTTCACCATTTCTTCGCCTCCTAAATTGTGAAAAGTTCAAAGATTTATTTGTTAATTCATCTTAACTCATTACTTTCTCTTTGTCAACCCCTTTTATCCACAAGCCAAATTGATGATTATTATTTGGGGAGGAAAAGGTGATTGTTTTTTGAGAATAAATAAAAAAGGACAGAATTAGTTCTGTCCCATTAATTTTATTGAATTAGTGAACTGTTTGAAATAACGATAATTTAGAAATAGCATCAGCATGAATATCAATATGTCGAATACCAGTAAAGCAAATGTACATGTTTTCATCTGATGGTAAATAAAATATGCTTGACATAAAAAGACTAAAGGAAAAATTGAAATTAAAATCCCTGCAAGTATAAATCCTAGAGAGTATTTATCGACTTTACCAGATAGATTTGGTTGCTTTTTATAAGTTGAGTGAGTTATTATTAAAACCGCAACAACTACTATAAAAAGCAGTATGACAAAAATATCGTATATATTCAAGTTATACCTCCTTTTTTAAAGGGCAAAATGTTAGTTTCTTTATTTATTTTATCTTAATTCATTTAATAATTTTTGTCAAGGTGGATAACCTATCACCTATGGTAAACAAAACCAAGAACATGCTCTCCCACCAAGCCCAAAAAATTAGGAACTTTGAAAAGCTCGTAGAGCGGAGTAAAACAAAAAGGCAGAGAGTCCACTCTGCCTTGGTTATAAGAATAGATTCTGTTTTAGCCAACTTCTGCTCCTGCTGGTATTAGTTTTGTTACTTTTTCGTAACTATACTCTGGCTTAACTTCAAGCAAAACTAGCTCGATTTCCTTTTCTCCATTCTTCGGCGCTCCTTTTAAACCATAGACTTTATTGCAGGATTTACAACCAGCAATAGCCGTATGGCTATGACATCCACATTTTTTAGCAAACTCCATTGGGTATTCCGGAACCCATTCAAGAAAAATTCTTAACGGATCCCCGCAAATTGGACAAAACATCTATTTCACCTCCTTGGATTGTAAAAATGTTCAAAATTTAGTTGTTAATATAGCTTAGTGTATTGAGTGATTTTTGTCAAATTTATAAACCCCATGCTCTCCCAACAAGCCAAAAAAATTACAAATATATTTTTTGATATTGATTATACGCTTTTAGATTTTGAGATAGGTCATCAGGCAGCTATTGATTTGCTAACTAGAGAGTATAATAAAACTTTTTCCTTATATTTTGATAAGATATTCCAAGTTATATTGGAGATTGTGAGAAGTGAAAACCCCAATAAAGCCAAAGAGAAAAATGAATTTTTTAATGAAATTACAAGAAAAATGTCGTTACTGCAAAATTCACCTGAGCCAAAAATATGGAGTCGAGAACTATATGCTGTATTAGCCGGTCAATACGCTAAAATTAGTCTATCGGCTCCTCAATGTATAAAAATAGCTGATCAATACTGGGAGGCAGTTAATAAAAATTCCATTTTATATCCCGATGCTCGAAGTTTAATAGATAAACTCAATAAAAGAAAAACACCTTATCATCTTTTTTCCAGTTCTGATTATCGGTTAGTATGGCGTAATAATCGTTGGGAATATGAACCAAAATATTCAAAAGATAAAAAAATAGTGCGTATCACAGCTTTAAGAGCTAAAAATATCCTTCCTCGCAGTGTGACAATCGGTGATCCAATTGATAAGCCAGATTTAGCTTTTTATCGGATGATGCTGGATAGTGCTTCAAAAGCATTAGGTACAATCGTGGATCCCAGTGAATGTCTTATTACAGGTGATTCATATATCGGAGATGTTGAGGCGCCTGTTAGAAAAGCAGGATTCAAACTAGGTTTTCTTATTAAACGAGATGGTATTTCCGGCAAATTGTCTGAATCTATTTATTGCATAAATAATCTGTTAGAAATTGATGTTTAAATTGTAATTCTTAATATGTTTTCCCAACAAGCCCAAAAAATTATGACCAAAGAGCCCATTAAAACCAAGAGAAAAATTTTTGCCACATTTGCTGTCGCGATGATGATGGGCTTTTGTAACGCATTGGGAATCCCTTATGGTAAGGGTGGTGAAAAGAAGGATAAAGAAGCGCCGATTGGCCGGGAGCATAAGCCAGGAGAAAGCGATTGATTGGTCTTTGAAATAAGGAAGCTCTGTCTTAGATAAGACAGAGCTTATAATACTCAATCATTTACTTTTTTGAAATAGTAAATGTACTTAACGGTAATTTTAACTCCCAAAGCTAAAGCACCGCCAACGTCCCTGAACGTATAATCAGGAGCAAGGGTTATTAGTTCTAATCTTTCTTTTTTTCTTAACTCATTGAGTTCATCGGCAGTTAATATCCTATCAGATTCTTTTTTTTCATACATAGCTTCTTTACACCTCCTAATTGTAAAATGTTCAAAATTTACTTGTTAATTTATCTTAATTTATTTAATGATTTTTGTCAAGTCAAATTTCCAAACCCCATGCCCTCCCACCAAGCCCAAAAAATTAGGAACTTTGAAATAAAGAAGACCTGTCAAAAGACAGGGCATTAGGCAGAGATTTTTTTAGCGAAGGCAGCTATTAAGGCACTTCTTTGATTCAGCTCCTTTACCCGTAATTAGACACATTACGAGAGAAAACATTACTATTCCCCCAAAAATCACGATAAACATCCCTGAGTACGTTTTTACTAGAGCTTCTGTCGCATAATTCTTAATTCCCAGTAATTCAGCTACGGCGAGGAAATAAATGATAAAAGCTGCAAATTCACCAATAGCTGCGATTATTTCTATCACAGACCAAAGTTTGGGAGATCTAAGATTCAATTTACACCTCCTTTTTAAAGGTTACAATTTTTCTTTTCAGCAGTCTTCCACTTTTTCTCTACTTTCTTATGGAGACATCGGTACATGATGCAAAATGCAGCAAAAGCAAGAAAGCAACTTCCAGTGAAACCTGGTGTAATGAGATTCTCTTGAAAGCTAATAAAAGTGAAATAAGTTCCTAGGGGAATGCATATTATTGAGGCGATTAAAAGAGCGGTTTTGCTGCAAAGTAGCCTCTCAACTAAATAATTCATTTTTGCCTCCTAAAGTTGAAATTTTTATTTTCTTTTACTTAATCTTAATTTATTAATTAATTTTTGTCAAACTTCCTTCGTAATAACGGAGTACGGCGGACAAGTTTATGCCTAAACTGATGTCGAGGGCATAAAAGCCCTCGACTACCCACCTGGGCTGAGTTTATCAACAAGTCGGAGCGAGGCCTCGGCCCTGAAGGGCTCGGCCCGAAGGGGCTCCGACTTACCCGAGGGAAAAAACCTATGAAAAATCAACTTAAGCCTTATAAAGATATCCTACAAAAAGCCAGAGAAAAAAGATGGCGGGAATGGGAGCCAAAATTGCGATATTTGGCTCAGCAGTTTAACTCTGATAAGCTTAGATTACCCAAAGATCCAGAGCTAAAGCAGTCTTTGCTGGCTATGAAAGAATGCAAACATGGTGTTATAATGAAAACAATAGATTCTAATGTGAAAATGCTGGCGAACTGTGTGTGGGATGCGAGAAAAAAGTAAAAATCAAAAAATAATTATACATTTTTTAAGTTTTTATGAAAGTTTCAAAGCATTTGATTATCATTACTTCTTATAAAGCACCGCAATACATTAAACGATGTTTAGAGCGTTTAGTGAAAACGATTGATTTGAAAAAGAATAAAGTAGTGATTATTGATGACGCTAGTGGGTTGCCAACTGTTCGCGTTTTAAAATCATTAGGGAAAAAGTATCCTTTAATCAAGTTCTATTACATTAAGAAAAATATTAGTAAGCCAGGTTCGATTAATCGAGCCCTTTCCAAATTTCCAAACATGGATTATTATACGATTCTTGATCAGGATGTATTTATTAAGACAAAAAACTGGGATAAGATTATACTAAAGGCACACAAGGTGTTTCATGATAAGGCTATTTTGGGCGCTTTTACCCACGAGAAAGGTTATCCCTTTAAAAAAGGGGGATTGCACTTTCTTGATCCATATCCATTCTGGACCTTAGCTGGTCGATTTCTCTCTTTTTCTAAGAAGATTTTTAAGAAGCTGGGTTATTTCTATGATAAGAGTTATCGGCATGAAGATCGGGAGTATTGTTTTCGTGCCTATCTTGCTGGTTTTAGATGGTATTACATTACTAATATTAAGGCAAGAACTGTTTTGCATGAATTGACAAAGAGGCGTCGACTTGAGCTAAGCCGTGGGGTCGAAGAAAATAAAACAATTCAGCGGAAGCATAATCACTACCTCATGTTAACTCATGATATTTATTACTCGCCTAAAAAGTTTTAATAGATATTTATGCATGGCGAAAAAAGCAAATAAAAATTATTGGGTTGATAATTCTCTTTTGGAAAATTTTAAAAAGATAAAAAGAGAAGACATTTTAAATCAATTATTTGGTAAGCAATTAAAAACAACTGAAAATATATACAAAGAAATTGAAAAAAGCAAAAATGAAACAACCTTAAATATAGAATTTGTTCAAGATAGTGATCTTAAAAATATTAAATATACTCTTGATACTAATAACAAATTAAAAACCCTCTCAGTCCCATTATTAGGTGGAGAAAAGGAGGATAATTCCCTAATACTCGCAGCTATACATTTTGGTGGCACCATTTTATCAAGTGATAATGAACAGATTAATAAAGCTAGAAATATAGGAATTGATGCACATGGCACTATGTGGATTTTTAAAAAATCCGTTCAAAAAAAGTTGATAAGCTATAAGGAATCTTTGAATTTATATGATCAGATGAAGAGACTTGGTGAACGCTTGCCTTCACATAAAGAATTTGAAAATTTTTTAAATAATAATTAATAAATATGAAAGGGAGAAAATATATGAACGGTCAACAACCACAGCAGCAACAACAAATAAACATCAAAATAGAAGATGCTGTTTTAAAAGGTGCTTATGCGAATGCAATGGCAGTTTCGCATTCCAAAGAGGAGTTTGTCTTGGATTTTCTGAATATCTATCCATGGCAAAAAGCAGGCATTGTTTCCGCTCGGGTGATTACTTCACCGGGACACATGAAAAGAATTGTCAAGGCTTTGACTGAGAATCTGAAGAAATATGAGGATAAATTTGGTAAGATTGAAGAGGCCAAAGCACCAGAAGGAATCGGTTTTAAGACGGCTTAAATAAAAGAGCCACTCTTAAAGTAAGAGTGGCTTTGCCTAATAGTATATTTAGGCTAGGTAAGAACGGATTATTTCCTGGTTTCAAAATGCTCTTCAAACTCTTCTTTGTTTAGATAGATAAGCCATTTACGATTTATTCCAACCCAGTAGAAAATTGCTTCACTTCTTCTGGTAGGAAAAGAATCATATTCCCGTCCCTTTAGAAATGTACTTCCACCCGTTTGAAAGTCCTTAATACAAACAACCTTATCGGGTTCTCGGTGTGGCATAACTAACTCCTTTTTCAGTTTTGTTATACTATTTTTGCCTTTTGTCTTTCTTTACTGATTTAGACATCTTAGCATATTTAAATGTTTTGTCAAGCCCGCCCAATTTTTATAACAATCACCTAGTTTTAATTTTCAGGTTTAACTCGAATCTTATGTAAAAATGATATTTTTAAAAAATTGAGCGGGCAAGTCCTTAACCATTATCCTTAATAAAATAATCTATGAGAGTAGAAAAACCCCCGATTGATAAGAGTAAAGAAATAAAAAAATCAAAAGAACAACAGCCAACTGGAAAAATATTTTTCTTGGTAATTTTAGTTGTTGTGGTTTCCATTATTTTTTGGATGTCTTGGTACAATGTTTTATATACAGGGGTTAAACTATCTGCTGATTGGCAGAATATTTGGACTATTCTATCTTGTCTTTTAGCTTTTTCAGTGATGTTTTCTTTGGTGGGAATTTCTGAAGTATTAATTGAGAAAGTGTGGATTTTATTAGTAATGTCTTTATTATCCGGCGCAACTATTTTCATTTTTTTTGATTTAAACATTTATACTTTGGCTGCATGTTTACTTTTAGCTTTGGGGTTTTTGGCCTGGAAAAACGAGATCAGAGTGGATATGAAAACAAGGATTAAGTTTATGCCGAGAAAAACTTTATCAGCCGGCTTGAAATTAGCCGTTTTACTCGCGATCTTAAGTGTTTCCTTTTCTTATTACAGCTACTTAACTTCAGGCACTGGTGTTGTTTCGGGAAAAATTATTGATAATTTAGTCCAGTCTGGCACTAAAGCCGTTAATAATTCCCTTGTATTATTTTATAAAGATAAATATAATCCCAAGATGACTCTAGACGATTTTATTGCCAGCACAACAAAGGGAATTGTTGAAACAACGGAAATCTCCGGTGATAACGAGGAAATACAAAGAATTTTCACCCAGAGCTTGTCTTTGGCTGAAAAGCTGGCAGTTGAAAAAGCCAGGGAGGAATTTTTAGAAACTTTTAATATTACTGCTTCCGGCGATGATTTAATGGAAAAAGTAATCGAAAAAATTGTAAGAAAAAACATTGATAAATACATCGAGCCCTATAAAAAATTTATACCGCCGGTTTTGACTCTCGCGGTATTTTACCTGCTTTATATCATGAAATTTATTTACCAAGAATTAATAAAGTCGTTCAGTTTTTTACTATTTCATATTTTAGCCTGGATGAAATTCATTAAGGTTAAAAAAGTTCAGGTGGAGGTGGAAAAGATTATAATGTAATAAAGTATAAAACATGGCTAAAGATTATTATGACATTTTAGGCGTTTCCAAAGGCGCTTCCCAAGACGAGATTAAAAAGGCGTTTCGGAAAATGGCTCATCAGTATCATCCAGACAAAGCTGGTGGTAACGAAGCCAAGTTCAAAGAAATCAATGAAGCGTATCAGGTGCTTTCTAATTCAGAGAAGCGAAGTCAGTATGATCAGTATGGTCAGACATTTGAGCAGGCGCAAAGGCAGGGAGGCTTTGGCGGTTTTTCTTGGCAGGATTTTGCTCGCCAATCTGGCGGGCCATTTGGCGGCGGGTTTCGCACCGAGAATGTTGAATTTGATTTTGGCGATTTAGGCGATATTTTTGGCGATCTTTTTGGTTTTGGTGGCCGCAGCCGTACTAGACGTACGCGCGAGAGACGCAAAGGCCAGGACGTAGAAATTTCCATGGAAATTGATTTCCGGGAAGCAGTGTTTGGTAAGGAAAAAATTATTGACCTATATAAAAATGTAACTTGCCCGCATTGCTCGGGCAATGGTGCAGAGCCGGGTTCAAAAATAATTACATGCGCTACCTGTGGGGGCAGCGGTCAGGTTGAACAGGTCCAACACACAATTTTAGGACAATTTAGAACAGTCGGTGTTTGCCCGGAATGCCGCGGTGAAGGTAAAAAAGCCAGCGAGAATTGCAGCAAATGTCGGGGCCAAGGTCGTGTCCGGGATACAGAAAAAATAAAAGTAAAAATACCGGCTGGTATTGATAACGGCGAAACTATAAGATTGACTGGCAAGGGCGAAGCTGGTCAAAAAGGTGGAGTCGCTGGTGATTTATACATTACCCTAAGAGTAAAGCCTGACCCTGAGTTTAAGCGCGATGGTTACGACATCCGTAGCGAAACAGAAATTTCCTTTTCCCAGGCAGCGCTTGGTACAAAAATAGAGGTAAATACTCTTGATGGTTCTGTTAGACTTAAGATTCCATCCAGCACTCAATCAGGCAAAATTTTTATTTTAAAAGGTAAAGGCGTACCGCGCCTGCGAGGTTCTGGCTGCGGCGACCAGTTTGTAACAGTAAATGTAGTCACACCGGCCAAGCTTACAAAAAAACAAAAAGAATTATTAAAGGAACTTGCTGATTTAAATAATGAAAGTATTGACTAGGTGGCTGTTTTGTGATATAATGTAGATGTAAGGAAAAATAAATCCTGCACCTTTAGAAAAGATGCAGGGATAAAACAAAAACAATGATATCTGTAGCTTTGGCTGCTGAGGCGGCCACTAATTCAACCAACTTTTTACAGCATATTGATTGGACAAGACCAACATGGGATTTATTTATAATCCTGTTTTTTATTGTCGCTGCTTTTCTTTACGGTTTATCTTTAGGCAGGGACAGGATTATAGTGATACTTGTTTCGATTTATATGTCGCTGGCTATAGTTGAACATGTACCTTTTATCAACAGCCCGTCATTTCAGGAGTCAATAAACAAGGTTGTTAGTCAATTTTTCGTTTTTCAAATAACGGCTTTTATTTTAGTTTTTATTGTATTATTTTTTATCCTTTCCCGCTCAGCGCTTTTAAAAACTATTGCCGCGGCTGATTCACCTGGCCCCTGGCATCAGGTTTTAATTTTTTCTATTTTGCACGTCGGCTTGATTGTCAGTATTGTCCTCTCGTTTTTACCACCAGACGCTGTCAATATCCTTGCGCCACTCACGCGAAAGGTTTTTACCACTGATTTTGCCAAATTTATTTGGATTGCCGGTCCTGTTTTAGCCATGATTTTCTTTAAAGGAGGCGCTTCTGAAAAAAAGAAATATAAATACGACGTATAAACTTAAACTAAATATTAATTTTAGCTTGATGATTAATTAAGGGCTATTTTTAATAAAAGTCGTTTGGCTTAGTTAACTATAAATTTAGTTAAATTGAACAAAACAGTAGTTCAATTTTATTCTCACTTGTTTGTGGGATTTTTTTATTTTTCTTAAAAATACTTGACAAGATTTTCCTATATGTTATCTTGAAGTTCCATGTGTATTATAGTTCTTTATGATAACTTGGAGGGGTAAGGAGGTGTTTTTTATGATCAGTCGTCGCGATATTGTGATGACGCAGGGAGAGAGAATTGAGTTTAATCACATGACCCTTGAGAAGATTCTGGATATTATTTTTGCACGGATGAAAAAAGGTAAAGGTAAGAATGTTAAGATTAAAGTAAGAAATATATTTACTAAGGATATCTTAGTAGGATGCGGTTCTCCAAAACAAGGCGTGATTGAACTTAAATTCCCCGTAAGTTAGCTCTCTCCAAAAATGAGAGGCGAACAAATGATTCGCCTCTTTTTATTGACAGCTATTTTTGAATATGTTAAGCTGATCCAATAGAGAAATTGTCTTTTGAAAGGAAGCGCGATGAAGCTAAGTGTGGACGAATTAGGGAGTAAGCTTATCTGGCTAGAAAGCTCGTCAACCCGTGCACACATCTTGAGTAAAGAAAATCTAGAGAAAAGACTTTCAGAAATTAAGAAAAAATTAGGTCTTTTTCTAAAAAATATTGAGATTGAGATTCCAAAAGATATAGAGGAAATTCTTGAAGAAGCAGAGATAAAAGCAAAGGAATTGAGTCAGGTAGACGATATACTTTCTCAAACCTAAAAGTCAGGCAAATACCTGACTTTTTCTTATATCCTAATAAATCTAAAAATTCATATTTAAAATTACTGGGCCAAGGGGTAAATCTTCAATGTCGTATCCGGCAGCCTGTATTTTTATGCGTATCTCATCAGCTTTTTGCCATTCTTTATTTTTTCTGGCCAGTTCTCTTTCCTCTTTTAGCTTTATTATTTCAGAAGGAAATTTAGCTTTTATTTCAGCTATTTTTAAACCCAAAACTTCATCAAAGTCAAACAAAGCTTTATAAACGTTGCTCACGGAAACATTTTTTTTACCGATTATTTCCTCGGTTTTGGCGATTAGATTCTGAACAGCTGAAAATGCCCTCACTGTATCAAGATTATTGTCCATACTTTCCTTGAAAATACCTTCCGTGGCTTGTATAGTTGACTTTATTTCATTATCTTCCGGTAAACCATTTGGAATCTGCAGCAATTTTTGAATAAATCTTCTGATATTGGTTAAAGCTGTTTGACAGGCCTTCATTGATTCAATAGTAAAGTTTAGCTGGGATTGATAATGTGATTGAATGAATAATAATCTTAAAGCCAATGGTTCAAGCCTTTGTTTTTCTAAATCCCTCAATGTATAAAAATTACCTTTGGATTTCGACATTTTTTGGGAGTCAACCAGCAAGTGTTTTATGTGGATCCAAAATCTAACAAATTGTTTACCAGTAGCTGCTTCTGATTGGGCTATTTCTGATTCATGATGAGGAAATTTATTGTCTTCACCGCCGGCATGAATATCAATTGTTTGACCGAGATATTTCATAGACATGGCCGAGCATTCTAGGTGCCAGCCAGGATAGCCATGTTCTGACCAGGGTGATGGCCAGCCCATAATATGTTTTGGATCAGTAATCCACAAAGCAAAGTCAAAAGGACTTTTCTTTTCCTTATTTATTTCCAACCTTGCGCCAGCCTTTAATTGCTCTAATGTGTTGCCAGAAAGTTTGCCATATTGTTTGAATTTGGTCACATCGTAATAAACATTGCCGGCTACTTGGTAGGCGAATCCTTTTTCTAGCAGTTTTTTGACTAATTCAACCATTTCTTTTATATGTTCAGTGGCACGCGGATATTTATCAGCTCTTTTTATATTTATTTTATCCATATCTTCAAAAAAAGCTTTTTCGTAAACCTCCGCGATTTCCTTAGGTGTTTTCCCTTCTTTTTTGGCCGCTTTTTCCATTTTATCTTCGCCTGTATCGGCATCTGAAGTCATATGCCCTACATCTGTTATATTCATTGTTTCTTTAACTTGATAACCAGAGTACTCCAGATAACGGCGCAAAACATCTTCAACAACATAACTCCTAAAATTGCCGATATGGGCGTAATTATATACGGTGGGACCGCAATTATAAATAGTAACCCCTTTGTCAATTAAGGGTTTAAACTCCTCTTTTTTCTTTGATAGGCTGTTATAAAGTTTAAGCATTGTTTCTAAGGTTAAACCACCACTAATCTTTTAGCACCTCGCTTATCGCATGTCGCGTGTCGAAAATCATCGGATGCGACGAGCGATAAGCAACAGGCGACGTGCACGGATAATAGGAGATTCGTGTTGATTACTGAAGATTAATTCGTGGTGGAAGCACATCTTTATTTTATCTATTTTTTTCATTTTAGGCAAATAAATGACCACATCAAAACTTGATGTGGTTGTTAATTTTTAATTGAATTGTTATTTTTATTTATCAGTATTTTTTAGATCCTCCATACTAGCTGCATCAACTTTCCATTGATTCATGATTTCTTCTATATCCTTACCAGTGACTTCTTTGCTCACCGGTTCATGATATTTTTCTGATTCCATAGCTTTAAGCCTAACCCTTGCCGCTGCTTCATCAACGAGATCTATCGCTTTGTCGGGGAAAACGCGGTCATGCAAATATTTACCCGATAAAGTAACAGCCGCTCTTAAGGCATCATCTGATATGCGAACACCATGGTGCTGTTCATAGCGAGCGCGTATGCCCTGCAAGATTTCCAAAGTACTTTCTTCTGTTGGTTCATAAACCATCACCGGTTGGAATCTTCTTTCTAGTGTAAGGTCTTTACTCACATATTTTTCATAGTCTTGCATGGTGCTGGCGCCGACAACCTGAAGTTCACCTCTGGCTAATGCTGGTTTTAGAATATCAGCCGCGTTGATGGCACCAGTCGCTTCACCTGCTTCGGCCAGAGTGTGTAACTCATCAATAAACAATATGATTTTTCTTTGAGCCGCTATTATCTCGTCAGTCAAGGCTTTTAACCTTTTTTCAAACTCACCTCTATATTTAGTTCCTGCTACCAAACCAGAAAGATCAAGAGCGAGTAATCTTTTTCCCGTGAGTAGTTCAGGTACCTCACCACTGGCAATTTCAGTGGCTAACTCTTCAACTATAGCTGTTTTACCAACACCTGATTTGCCGATAAGCACGGGATTATTTTTTGTTCGCCGGCACAGTATTTGGATTACCCTGTCTATCTCATGTTTTCTACCGATGACTGGATCAATTTTACCTTCTCGCGCTGCTTTGGTTAAGTCTTTGGAATATAACTCAAGCACACTGAATTTTAATGTGTGCTTGGTGCCTTCCCTATATAGCCACATTATAACAACGCCGAGAATAATAAAAATAAAAGCTAGTGTCCAGGGATACATTTTTTTAATTCTTAATATTAATAGTAATGGGCTGGCTCTCATGGTAATTACCAGCCGTATCATAAGCCACGGCCTTGAGGACATATTTGCCGTTGGGGTGCGTGGTGGTGTCCCAGGTCATTGTCCAGTTGTCATTTTCGTTCTGATCAGTTTTTTTTAAGAGATTATCTATATAAAAATCAACTCTTTTTAATTTTTGATCATCATAGGCAAAGGCAGAAATAGCGATTTCACCAGTCACTGCTTCGTTGTTTGTTAGCGAATTTATTACTACATACGGAGCGATCATATCTTCCTGTTGATTTTGAGCAACACTTACACTTATTGGCGTAGTCAAAAAAGCAGCGTTAAAAATCGTCGCACCCAAAAAAAGAACTGAGATCATGCCAATAACTATGTTAATTT
>Ga0180007_10001234_pt1 | contig 36465 bp, 34 predicted proteins | sample MM_PC_MetaG_FD_121122 | JGI IMG/M metagenome (GOLD analysis project Ga0180007, IMG submission 121122) | Groundwater microbial communities from the Aspo Hard Rock Laboratory (HRL) deep subsurface site, Sweden - MM_PC_MetaG | ecosystem: Environmental > Aquatic > Deep subsurface > Groundwater... | reverse complement strand
TATTTTTAATTTCCATACCAGGAAAATTGCCTCCATGATGACACTTCCGAATATTCTTTTATTTTGAAACCATTACTAAAAGCCCTGTATTTCATTTCTATTAAACATCTGTAACCTTCGGATTTTATTAAGCATGTAGGAATAATGATCAGCGGTCTCATAAGACAGCCCTAAAAGACTTGAATTCAAAACATCCTTTTAAAAAATGCCAAACGTAATATAATGGCAATGGTAAAATTTCAAAATAGCCGGGAAGATTATTTATCTTGTATTTAAAACAAATACCAACGTTTAATAACAACAAAAGCAGCATAAAACGGGCATTAAAAGAAATTGCAAGAATAAAGGATAAAACCGAGAACAGTGAAAGATAGTGTAATGGCCTTTTAATTGTAAAAATGCCGATTTTTTTAACTTCAATCATTTTTCTGAACAATTTGTTATGTTTTTTACATAAAAAAGGGTCAAAATAGTAACGTTTAGCGTGGTCATAGGCGCCCTTAATAGTTTGATATTGTCGCGGGTGATACGCCAACATTTCCGGAGAAACGACCGCTTTATAGCCTGATTCCAGCAGCCTGAATCCAAGCTCGATATCTTCACGAAAATAAATGTTCATATTTTCATCGTAAAAACTTATGTCATATCCGCCCAATTCATTAAAAATACTTTTTCTAAACATAAGATTGCATGGCAGGAAAGCTAATTGGTAATGCTTCTCAAGCCTTCTAACAGGTTTATTTGAATCGATATATTTTGTAATTCCTTCAACTGCTGAAATCTCATCATTGATAAAACAGCCAGACCCAGTTTTCAGCCAGTTTGGATCAAGGATTATGTCATCTTCTGTAAAAGCAATTATAGTTCCTCTGGCTTTTTCTACTCCCGTATTTCTGGCAAAAGCCGGTCCTGAACGATTTATATTAATAATTGAAGTAGAAAACGGCATTTTTTCCGTGTATTCTTTTATAAATTCATTTATGTTTACAGTTGAACCGTCGTCAACAATAATCAACTCAAAGTCTTCTTTTGAATAATTTTGTCTGTTTATAGAATCAATACACGAAACTAGCAGCTCTCTTCTGTTATATGTTGGAATAATAATTGAAATAAACTGATTTTTCATTTTTCAGTTGTTTTAATCCAAAAGCAATTTAAAGGACTTGAAATATCCTTTTAGCCTGCTCTTCGATTCTTTCCTTCTGTTTCTAAGGGTGAGCCCGATTAAAAGCCATAAAATCAGCCTGGTAATATTTCTTAATGATAAAATAACTTTAAGTGCTAAAACAGCCGTTATAGAGTAATGTTTTTTATAGAATAGAATAAGGCTCCTTGTGTATTGCAAAAGCCTGAATTCATCATAATAACCTGTTTCACCGCCGCCAAAATGTATTATTGAACAATCTCCCAAACGAGTTATACTCCACCCCTTTCTTTTGGCGCGATAACAAAAATCAGTTTCTTCGAAGTACATGAAAAAATCTTCATCAAAAATACCAATTTCCTCAATTACTTTTTTTCTTATCATCAGGCAAGAGCCTTGTAAATAATCAACTTGTTTAGTATCTCTATAGGGTTCGAATGTCTTTTTGTGTTTTCCAAAGATACGATTGTTTGGAAAAAATCTGTCCAAAAAAAGCGTTTCAGATAACAAATTAACATTATTGGGATAGGTAATTCCCGTACATTGGTTGCTTTTATCAGGGTTCAAAATAATTGGACCGACTATCCCAGCTTCCGGGTTCCGGTCTAAAAATAGAACCATTTTTTCGATACTATTATCCAGAATCAATGTATCAGGATTTAAGATAAGAATATACCTACTGTCAACTTTGTCAAATCCTGTGTTCTGCGCTTTGGCAAAACCAATATTTTTATTGTTTCTGATTATTTTTATGGTCGGAAATGTTTTTTCAATAAGTTCAATGGAATTATCGGAAGAAAAATTATCTATAATTAAAATAGAAAAATTTATTTTTTTTGTATTTTCATATATAGATTTTATGCAATTTTGCAGGAACTGGATATTATTGTAATTTACAATGTTTATTGAAATGTCATCAGCGTTCATTTTAAATTATGGTTTTATTATTTTTTAAATTTCCCACTGCGATACCCAAAAGCATCCAAAAAGTAAATTGAGGCGCCAGCCAATAAAATAAATCTGCTACTAATTGATTTAACATGAAAAATGAAAGGCCCAAAAATATGGCAAATATATAGGAATTCATTCGATGTTTCCATAATACGTGAAGCCAATAAATAATGAACATTATAAACATAGCAGTACCTATAAGCCCTATTTCGCATAAAAATCTGAGAAAGACGTTATCAGGGGTTTTTAAATATTCTGTAGAATCCTCAGCTCTATAGAAGTCATGTGCTATTGGGTAATTACCCAGGCCTACTCCAAAAAAAGGGTATTTTTTTAATACAGTCCAGGTTGTATTGTATGAAGCAGAACGGTGAGAGTGCACAATACTAGATTTTAAACTTTGGAAACCAAACCGTTCTATAAACAATGGCTTCGAATGCGTAAATAAGAAAAAGAAGGTTATAATGATTATTAATGACAACAGCAACTTCCATTTTCTAATAAAAAATTCATTTTTTTCTGTGTAAAAGTAAAAAAACATTAGCATCAAACTTAAAATCCACGAACTGCGTGAGAAAGAAAAGAAAATTGTTAATGAAATTAAAAGAAGAGGAATTGACTTGAGTATTATATTTCGCCCCCGGATGTACCATATTGCAATAGGTAACACCAATACTAAATAGCCGGACAAAACAAGAGGATGTCCCATTGTACCTGCCATCCCGGACCTTGGAGACAAAGCCCAGTGTGTTTGAAAACTCGGGAACTTAGAAAATGGGTTCCAATGGAAAAAGAACTCTATTAAACCCACTATGCAAACAAGGGAAGCACAAATCAAAATAGCCGACGATGTCGTTTTTCCATTATTTTTTAAAATCCGTTGTGAAATAAAAGCTATTCCTAAACCCCTAAAAATGAAACTGCCAATACTGCGAATAGTATAAAGCCTGTCAACACTCGAAATTAAACTTAGACAAAAACCCGCAATTACAAATAAAAGCCACTTATCAAATAATGTTATTCTTTTTTCTGTAAGCCAGGATAATGAAATTAGCAAAAGGACAAGCCCGCTGGTAAAAATGTAGTGGAATGGTATTTCTCCTATTTTGAAAGGTAAGTAATTCATTGGAACAAGAGAGACCAGGAAAAACAAGGTTATGAATATCCAATAAACTATATTCCTTGAATTATGTAATTCTTTACTAAACTGCATTTAATCCCCTTTAACACCCACCGCCATCCGCTTATGCCTTAATTATTTTTTTGGAAGTTGTTTTTATAGAATTTCTTGTATCGATGATGAGCTTAGAATAGCGCGAAATCATATCATAATCATAACAAGTGTGATTGGTTAATATCATAACGCAGTCATATTTTCTTAATGAGTTTTTATTTAAATTAATCGATGATTTTGAAATTTTGAACTTTCTCATTTTGGGCACAATGGGAATAAAAGGATCATTATAATCAACTTTTGCGCCTTTTGATTCCAAAAGTTCAATTATTTTAAATGCAGGGGATTCCCTTTGATCACCAATATCCTTTTTGTAAGCTATACCTAAAATCAAAATTTTAGACCCCTTTAATTGTTTTTTGTTTTGATTTAAAGCATCAATCGTTTTTTCTACTACATATTCAGGCATTTTTATATTAATTTGGCCGGCTAATTCTATAAATCTTGTAGAATAATCATACTTCTTGGCGATATAAGAAAGGTAAAACGGGTCTACGGGGATACAGTGTCCGCCCCAACCGGGGCCGGGATAGAACGGCATAAAACCGAATGGTTTTGTTTTTGAGGCTTCGATGACCTGCCAAACATCAATGCCCATGCGGTCAAATAACATTTTCAATTCGTTTACTAAGGCAATATTTACGGCTCTAAAGGTATTTTCGAGCATTTTGGTTGATTCTGCTATTTCACAAGAAGAGACTACAACAACTTTATTTATTATTTTTGAATAAAATAATGAAGCCAATTCTGTCGAGTTTTTGTCAATTCCGCCGACAACTTTTGTAATTGTTTCAGTATTAAAGTTTTTGTTGCCGGGGTCTTCTCTTTCTGGAGAAAAAGCCAGGAAATAATCTTTCCCGCATTTCAATTTCGTTGAATCAAGGATAGGTTTTAAAACATCTCTTGTTGTAGTCGGATACGAGGTGCTTTCCAGAACAATTAATTGGCCCTTACGCATATTTGATGCTACCGATTCACCTGTCTGCTCTATATAACTCAAATCAGGCTCATTTGTCTCTGTTGTAGGCGTAGGCACACAAATTACTATTATATCGCAGCGTTTTAATAATTTGAAATCAGATGTCGGCAAAAAATTCACTAGCTCAGCTAGCCTGTCTTCAGAAATATGAGCTATATAGCTTGTATGTTTCTTGAGTGATTCGATTTTGTTATTGTCCACATCGAAGCCGTAGGTTTTATAGCCGTGTTTTGAAATGAGCATCAACAAAGGTAACCCGACATAGCCCAGTCCTATCACTCCCACAGTTGAGGTTTTGTTAGTAACCTTATCTCTCAATAGTTCAATTGTTTCCAGTTTCATTATGTTGCCACTTACGATTAGAAATCGAACCGGCTGAAAATAATCCTTAACACTTTATCCGAAACGTTTTTTTCCTTATATTCTTCCGGTGCAGACCATTTGGATTTTAAATTTGCTACTAATTTAACAGATTGAATTATATCAGCTACGGTGAGTCCGGAAAGTATATTGCTTCCGCATTCCAGGGTTTCTGGCCTTTCCGTAACATCACGCATGGTTACATTTGGAACCATCAAAATAGAACATTCTTCCTGAACAGTCCCGCTATCGCTTAATACGCAGAAAGCATTTTGCTCAAGCTTGATAAATTCAAAAAAACCCATAGGCGTTAAAAAACGGATATCTTTGTTTGTTATCGAAATATTGAACTTTTTCATTTTGTCAGCGGTTCTGGGATGCAAACTGCAAATAATAGGATACCCATAAATAGAATGCAGTTTTTCTAATGCGTTTACCAAGCTCTTTAAATTGGTATTATTGTCGACATTTTCAGCTCTGTGCATTGTTATCAAGAAATACTTGTCTTTCTTAATTTTTAACTTATTTAGTATAGTGTTTGTGTCAATCTGTTTTTTAAAGCGTAGAATTACCTCATTAATAGGGTTGCCGGTTACAAATATTTTATTTCTATCAATACCTTCTCTCACAAGGTTTTCTTTGCTTCGTTGTGTATAGGGCATGAGAAAATCACTGGAATGGTCGATAATTCTTCTGTTGATTTCTTCAGGGACTTTATCATTATAACACCTATTGCCTGCCTCCATATGATAAACCGGTATATGCAGCCTTTTGGCCGGGATGCAGGAAAGGCCGCTATTTGTATCTCCCAAGATAAGCAATGCATCCGGTTTTTCCTTAACTAACACCTTTTCAGTCCTTTCTATAATCTGGCTGATTTGTTCTCCTATGGTTGCTCCCCTTGCATTTAAAAAATAATCCGGTTTTCTTACTTTTAACTGGTCAAAGAAAATCGTATTAAGGGATTCAGTGAAATTTTGGCCTGTATGAACTAATACATGGTTTGAATTTTTATCTAATTTTCCAATTATTAAGCTTAAACGTATTATTTCCGGCCTCGTACCAAGTATTGTTATTATTTTCATCTTAGGAATTCCTCTTCTTGCGTAAGTATGTCATTTTCCAAGAGTAATTTAAATTTTTTCAATAATTCATAAGTTTCATCCGTTGACATTACGTTGTCTCCTGAACTATACTCCTTTGTCAGGAAGGTTGTTTTGCCTGCGTTTTTATTTTGTAATTCGGGTAACATGGGGAGTATTACGTAATATTCGCCCCTGGTTGTAGTCCTGTAAGCCTCTTCGTCGGAAACCAGTATTTCGTGGATTTTTTCTCCCGGCCTAATCCCAATTATTTTTATCTTATTTTTTCTTTTTCCTATAAGAGCTTTTGCAATATCCATCATATTTGCTGAAAGAACGCGCGGGATAAAGGTTTCTCCGGGATTTGCTTTCTTCACGGCGGCAAAGATTATATCTACGGCATAATCAAGCGGCAGCAAAAATCTTGTCATATCTTCTGTAGTAATGGTTATATCCTGCCCGGCTAGAATTTGTTCGTGAAATAAAGGGATTACAGAACCTCTCGAAGCCAGTACATTCCCATACCTGACACAAATAAACCTTGTTTTTTTAGACTGCAAATTTGCATTTATAAATATTTTTTCCTGGATTGCTTTTGTCATACCCATGACATTCACAGGTTTGCAGGCTTTATCGGTAGAAACGCCTACTACGGTTTCTATCGGCAGATTATTTTCTTTTATGGCCCGGACAATGTTTTGGGGGCCTTCGATGTTTGTCATTACGGCCTCGAACGGAAAATATTCGCAGGTTGGAACCTGTTTTAAGGCTGCTGCATTGAAAACTATATCAACATCCCTTAAAGCTGAAAGGACGCTGTGATAATCTTTTACGTCGCCGATCCAAAACTCAAGTAATTCCTCAAAATTATGATAGATCAATTCATCAGTAGCGAATTTTTTATGTTTATAATCAACACGCATCTGGTGCTGTTTTGCTTCATCCCGTGAAAACACGATTATTTTTTTTGGTTTGCCATCCTTGCCTGATAGCAGTCTTCGGACAAGAGTTTTACCCAGTGAACCTGTGCCCCCGGTAATAAGAATTCTTTTTCCTTCGAAAATCATAAGTTCCTCCAGATGTTATATTGATTGGTATCGATTGCAAGTTTATCAATCATTGTTTGCCAGAGAAGAGGCTTGAAACCGGTATTTGCTCTGAATTTTGTAGAATCAAGGCTTCGGTCGCAATAAAAATCATCAAATGCAGCAATTTCGGTTTTTACATTGAATGAATTTTTTATAATATTCAAAAGGTCAAACTTATTTATCGGTTCGGCAGAAACGTTATATAATCCGCTTATTTTACTATGGTTTTGGATAATGTCAATAAAGATATCTGATAATGCGTCTGTGGTAAAACCCGAAAAAACAGCATTTTTGAAGCCTTTTATCATATTCTCTTTTTGGTTTAAGAACCATTCAACCAGGCCCAGAGAGGTTTTCAGTTCCCTCCCGATTATAGATGTTCTTATGGTTAATGTATTGTTCATGTTTCTTACTTCGCCAAGAAATTTAGTTCTTCCGTACAAATCAACAGCATCCGAAAAATCATCTTCCTTATAATTCCCTTTTTCTCCGGAAAAAACACAGTCGGTGCTGATATGTATTAATTTTATGTCAGCTTCTTCACATATTGAACTTAAAATATGCGGAAATAAGGAATTCGTTGTAATCATCTGAACCGGGTCATCAGCAATTTTTTGCTGCTTGGTTATGCCGATACAGTTAATAATGCAGTTTGGGTGTATTTTTGATAAAGTTCCTTTTATATGTTCGATATTTTCGGTTGAGAAGTTGTCAATAACATTTTTCTCTTCGAAAATACTATATCTTTTGTAATGTGAAAAATTTCTAAAGGCTGCATAAGTGTCAAATTTACCTTTGAATTTAAGGTATGTTCTGTGGCCCAGCATTCCGCTTCCGCCAAGTATTAGGATTTTCATTTTAGTTAAGTCCTGCTTGCATACGAATGAACTAAAAAATTGTTTAGTTTATCTACGACGGACTCGGAAGAATATTTCTTTATCAACTGCTCGTTATTGATTCTTTTATAACCATCATTTTTCAGGATATCTGTTATCGCTTCTGCAAGTTTAGCGGGATTTGAAGGTTCTGCCGCTATACCTATTTTGTTTTCTTTGAGTAATTTTTCACATTCCCCTCTGGCCCCCATCACAATTGGTTTATTTGCTGAAATATATTCGTACATTTTTCCCGGAACATACATATCGAGGTGCGTATTATCAATGTAATTTGAGAAAAGAATGTCGCTGATATTTAAAAAGCTTGGAATATACTCCCTTTGGACCCTTCCGATAAAAATTATTTTATCAATATTTTCTTTTTTTGTTAGTTGTTTTATATTGTTTAAATCAATACCGTCCCCGATTAGTAAAAAAACAAAATCCTTAATTCCTTTAGAATCTAAAATTTTAATAATATCAATAACAATGCTCAAATTTTGTAATTTTCCGACATTACCTTCAAACAAGATAACTTTTTTGTTGTTCAGTGCATAGTTATCTCTCAGTTCTGAACAGTATTTATTTTTGTTTTCATTAAAAAGAGATACGTCAACCCAATCAGACGCGCAAATCATCTCTTTTTTTGTTTTCAAGCATCCCTGTATATATTGCCCCATGCTTTCAGTAACTGTTGAAAAAGTTGTTGTGTTTCTGTAAACAAATAGCTCTACATTTCGCAGGATGCCAATTAGTAATTTGTTTTTTAACATTCCGGAAATTACGCCAAGTGCCGGTAAAATATCCGTGACATCAAAGTGGTGCGGCAAATTGTAGAATTTATTGAGCAAGGCACCCGGAATTCCTGAAGCAAGAGGTGTCATTGATAAACATAAATCAACTTCTTTACGTAAACTGATTGCTTTGAACAGAGAAATGATAGAAAATTCAAAGTAAGACAACATCCTTAAAATAGGATTGCTTTTAGGCGTAAAAATCAGATTTAGCCTCAGTATATTTACTCCATTATGGATTTCTTGATACTTGGTGTGCTCTTCCTTGTTTAAGTGATAGGTTCTTTTCGGAAATGAAGTTAGAACAGTTATTTCATGCCCTTTTTTAACGAGCAATTCACACATCTCCGTGGCTCTACGCCCTGTTCCGACAAGTTCCGGATAATAATGTTGGTGCACAAACAAAATGTTCATAGGTTTAGCCATGCTAGTTTAATTTGTTAAAAACATTTATTAAGCTTATTGCAGTTTTATCCCAGGAAAACAAAGCAGCCCTTGATAACCCTTTTTCTATTAATTCTTTTTTTAGAACATCGTTGAACAATATTTTACTAACTTCTTCAGCGATATTATTTTGATCAAATGGATCAAAATAACGTATTGCGTCACCGCAAATTTCTTTAAATGGATTAAAACACTTATTTTTTAATGATGGATTAAGGTCACAATCAGAAGCGGCTACGGGCACTCCTGCAGTCATTGCTTCTAATAACGGAAGCCCGAAAGTTTCTTCTATAGATGTAAAAACAAATGCATCAGCCTCTCTGTAAAAAGCAGATAGTTCATTATATGTTATTTTCCCAGTTAACTCAACTTTACCAGCTACAGAAAAGTCTGAAGCTGTTTTTAAAAGGGTTTTATAATAACTATAATCTAAAATATCCCCTATTATCACCAGGTTACCCCTATAGTTATATTTGTCAAACAGGATCGCAAAAGCTTTTATAAGTCTATCTAAGTTTTTATGCGGCAGGATTGCAGATACAGTTAAGATAAAATTATTTGTTTTATTCAGTTGATTTATTTTGCTGAATTTAAAATCACATCCATGCGATATCATTACACATTTATTGGGATTTATGTTTAATTCTTCAGATATTTTCACTAAAGAGTCGTTTGAAACAAAACGTATAATGTCAACTCTTCTGACAAAAATCCAGGATAGAAATTTGATTAATGAGTTTTTACTTCTGTTATTTAAGGACCATTTTATAGGTATTTTTGAAAATGGATTTGAGTTTTCTATTGTCATTACAATTTTGCAAGGAGCAAATAAGACAGTCATATTAGCCATGGAATAAAGCAAATCAACTTTGTAAAAAAGTATATAAAATGGAAGAATTAATTGCTCAAACACTACTCTGAAGTATGGATTTACAGGAAGATATTTAACTTCAATAATTTGTATACCTGAAGGTATTGTGTTTCTTAATTCAAATTGTTTTGTAGATAAAAGTACTATATATTTGTTATTTTTGTCGTGCTCTATAATTTTGGGTAAAAGATTGGCTAATGTAGAAATACCTGCGCCAGCCAGTGCATTTATAGCGTTTATCGCAATGATCATATATATTTTTTGCCATTAGCCCAGCAGGAATTGCACATTTCGTTATTGCTGCGTCCCGAAAGAATCGATTTTTTTAATTCCTTAATTTCTTTACTTTTACGTATTTCGTCAGGCTTTTGCTGAAAAACATTGCCAATTTTGTATTTTTTAACGAGATACTGTCCCCAGCAAGGTAATACATCGCCGCTGGCTGTTAAAACATCAACATCAAAAACACTTGTACACATAGTGCTAAAGGGCCAAATATTTATACCAAGAAATTTTGCTTTCTTATAGGCATTAGATAATATTTTTTCTAAATTCATTTTTTCCCATAAATCGATGTAATTTACTGCATCTTCTCTATGACCGGCATAATTCATTGGATGTAATGAAACATCTTTGACGTTAAATTCCGAAACTATATCAAGAAATTTTGAAATTTCGTTTACATTTTCTTCCTGAATTACGTAGTTAACAGACACATTTATTTTAGAATTTTTTGTTATAAATTCAATTATTTCCAGAACTTTTTGTAAATTAATACCTTTTTGCAATAAATCAATAGTTTCCTGTGTTGCTCCATGAAGCGAAACCTGGATAGAATTTATCGAAGATTTGCATACTTTTTCCAATTTGTTTTTATCATTCGAAAGAATAACACCATTAGTTGCAAGTAAAAGAAGGCTTTTTGTAAATTTGTCTCTCAATATATCCAAAGCTTCGAAAAAGTCAGGGTGAAGAAGGTTTTCACCTCCCGACAAAACAATGGATTTAACTTTTTTTGGGTCGTACTTTCCAATTAACTTTTTAAGGTCGGATAGCGTCATAGTTGTGTTTAAATTCATATATTCTTTCAAAACGCCGGTCCTGTAACACGCTTTACAGGCTAGGTTACATTTACTTGTTAACTCCATATGAATACTGCGGGGAAGGCTTGAAATGTTATAATGGAGAAATTGTTTCACTAAAAGAACGAACTCTTTTATCAGTGATTTTACTTGTATCTTTTCCTTAAAAGGCTTAATAATTAGGCGTGTAACTCTTTTTATCAAATAAAATATTTGAGCCATGCTATTACTCCTTACAGTTCGAATTAAATATATTTCGTTGTTTGATAGTTATTGGTAAATGGTAAATATTCCACAAGATGCTTCCAATGATAATCAAGAAGTTTAATATTGGATTATATCTTCTCATTCTTTTGTAAACAGAATTATGTTTCTTCCTTTTTCTGAAGGGGTTACATCCCTGATTTAATAGAGAGAGAACCTTAAAAAACACACCAATGATATTTTCATTCTTTATTGAAAATCTTAATGCGTTTCTATAAGCGAGCCACGTAGCAAAAAAACCTTTGTTTATCGATGAGCCTTCGCCGTAGTGCCATACAGGAATATTGGTTTTTATGATTTTATAATTTGCTTTTAAAAGTCTATGAAATAAATCATTATCTTCACCATACATAAAATAATCTTCGTCAAAAAAACCAATATGCCTGAATACAGCTGACGGACATAAGTATAAACAGCCTTCTACGCCTTTTGAATCCTTTATTTCTTCATATTTAAAGTCAATATTTTTCCAGTTTACAAAACTAATTTCTTCTTCTTTAGGAATTGCTGTATATCCGATCAACCCAACCGTACTTAACTTATCAAATAAATCGACAACAAGATTTATCCATTCAGGCAATATTTTAATATCAGTATTAAAAACAGCTACATAATGAGCATTTTGACTTAAGGCGTATTTTATACCGGTATTTACAGCTCCGGCAAAACCCTTTTTGCCAATATTTTCTAATATCTTAATTTCTGGAAATTTATCTTTAACATAGATTAAAGATTCATCTGCAGAACCGTCGTCTACTAATATTACGTTGTAATTTTTATAATTTGTTTTTGCCAAAGAATCGAGTGAGTAATAAAGATGTTTGGCCCCATTTTTATTGGGAATTATTACACAAACTTTAGGCTCTATTTGATTTTGCATTATAGTAACTCTCGGTAACATTAAGGGACTTTTGACATTCGGTTAACACTTCCACTACCTGCAGGCCTAGATGCAAACTCTGATCATATCGTCGGCCTTCTCCGATAGCGCGGCAGAAATCAGCCACAAGGTTAGTAAGCGGCAGAGAGTGATCAATCGCAACAGGTTCTACGGCTGATTTAGAAGAAAATTGAAAGACAAGTTTATTTTCCGCAAGGTCATCATAAATCAGGGAACCGCCTTCGTATGTGGCTTTAAACAGCCGTTGCTTATTTTGTTGGATGTTACTGATATTGATTTCAGAACAAGCACCAGATTCGAAATCCAGTATGATTCTGAAGGACTCCCCTGTTCCCTGCGGTTGTTGAATAAATCCGGTTCGTTTAGCACTAATGTGCGATGGAAAACTTCCGGAAAGCTCTATGGACATTGATATATCATGGGGTGCCCAATCCCACAGCGGCGGAGTGTCAGGGCGAAAGGGTCCCCAAGCGCCTCCTGATGAATGCATATTTTTCAATTTACCAAGAGACTGGCCCTTCATTTTTAGTCCACGAAACGCAGCACTGAACAGGTGAGTATGCCCAACCATTATTAAAATTCCGCAATCAGCCGCTTCTTTAACTAGATTTTGAGCAGCCGGCAGAGAAATCGTCATGGGTTTTTCAATTAAAACCGGTATGCCGGCATGGATTGACTCTATCGCTATTTCAAGGTGAGTTTCCGGCGGTGTAGCTATAATGATGCCATCAAGGCCGGTATTTTCTAAAAGATTACGCCAGTCCGGAGTTACCTTGCAGGTTGAAGGGACAAGCGAAACGCTCTCAGGGTTTCTGCTCGCTAAATAGGCAAGATTGATATCGGGCATGCGATTAAGGGTCTCGATGTATCGTTTACCCCAGCGCCCGGCCCCTATCAGCCCAATTTGCATTAAGACTCACCCCCGATTATAGTCAGGTTAGGAAGCGGCAGGATGAAACGGCTCTTGTTTCCGGCATAAAGCCTGTGTTTTTTTACTATCGGTTCAGCAAAGTTCCACGCGAGCAAAAGAACATAATCCGGTTTTTTTTGATAGAGAACATTTGCAGAGTATACCGGTATATGTAATCCGGGAGTGAACATTCCCTGCTTGAGCGGATTGTCATCGACAATATAGTCAAGGATGGAGACATCTATCCCGAAGTTATACATCATTGTTGTTGCTTTAGCCGTCGCACCATAGGCAGCAATTGACCTGCCTTTTGCTTTCAACCCTCGCAGCAATAACATTAGTTCTTCGCCTCGGATGTTAATCATATCACTCCAACGGTGAAAAGTATCGGCAAGGTGCAGTCCCGCTTTATGTTCCTCAGTGATAAGTTCGGCAACTGTGTTATCTTCATGTTGTGTAGAACTGCCTACATAACCTACCAGCGCGCCTCCCTGAATATCGGAGCGCTCGGCATGCAGTAATTTGAGCCCATTGTCGGCAAAAAATCGTTTCAACGGTTCGACGTGGTGAAAATCAACGTGTTCGTGATATATAGTGTCAAATAGAGTCTTGCGATAAACATCCAACAGGTAGCCAACTTCAAACACAAACTGGCCATCAGGCGCTAGCAGCGAACGGACACCATCTATAACTCCGCGAAGGTCATCGATGTGAGCACAAACATTGTATGCGCATATTGCCTTTGCCGGGCCATATTTTTCTCGAATTTGTTTACCCACTTTGGCGCCGAAAAAATCGATAATATTTTCAATCTCAGCTGAATCCGGGGCAACATTTCCTGCCGGGTCCACGCCTAAAACCCGCATTCCGGCTTCTTTAAAGAAACGCAGTAACGCACCGTCGTTAGAGCCGAACTCAACCACTAGATCTCCCTGTTTGAGATTCAGCCGGCGCACAATAGCGGCGCATTGATCTCTGAGATAGCCGACCATTACCGGAGAGGTACTTGATACGTACACGTAGTGGCTGAACATTACTTTCGGGTCAACAATATCAAGCAGTTGCAGGTGGCCGCAGTCGGCACAGCGGTAAACGTCTAAAGGATATAATTCCTGCGGTTTGTCTTTCTCCGCCGCTGATACAAACGAGTTAGCCGGAGGCGTAGGTTTGAGGTGCAACACACTTTCAAGTTCCTTCGAACCGCATAGCCTGCAATTTGTTCGTTTATGATGATGGAGCGTCATTGAATCAGCCCCCTTTTACCGAAAGTTTATGGAGTTCGACTCGCACTATGTCATCTTCGTACGAACCCTGGTCCCGCGGTTTTCCGGTGATGTTGAGAAATTCCGAGTCTTCAGTGAATTCAACTGCGTGTTCCACTAAAGGCGGAGTGAAGACCATCTGGCCTGCCTTCACCAATAACCAACTTGGGGCCGACTTATCTCCTGCCGGGCGATGGAAATATTTCATTGTGCCTTTTATTACATACATAAAGTGTGAATCTGCTTTATGGTAGTGGTTAGCCCGGACAGTGTTCGCTTTGGAGGTGATGACCTGGATAGCCTGTATTCCTCCGTCTACTAACGTCTGGATATAACCCCGGCCATCTTCAAAGGGCGCAATCATTGAAACTATGGGACCTGTTGGACAAGCTGAAACATCATTCTTACTCATATAAGTTACCTCCCGTTTAGGTTATTATAGAAATCTTTTGAACTCGTCTTCCTCGACAATCTTTTTGATTTCCTCGTCAAAATCCCGTACCGGTTTCCAGCCGAGCGCACGTAGACGCGTGTCGTCAAGACTGTATCGAACATCTTGGCCAACCCGGTTAGGTATTTGGATGTAGGCGTCCTTTTCCGGAACTTTAAAAATGGCTGCGATCTTCCGCAAAACTTCGATGTTCGGCAATTCACAGTTGCCATGCACGTTGTAAACAGTATTAGGTTCTCCTTTCTCAAAGATAGTGAGAATGGCGTCAATCGAATCTTCAACGTGGAGCCAAGAACGTATATAACTGCCATCGCCATGCATCATTGCCGGCAAGCCACGCCGCATCCGCCATGCCGATTTGGGAATAAGTTTCTCCGGGTATTGGTTTGGCCCATAATTGTTGGTCATACGGACGATGTTATAGCGAAGCGAGTAGGTCCGGGACCATCCAATGACAAGCATATCAGCGGCGGCTTTGGTAGCCGAGTAAGGGTTCGACGGCCGTAGTGGATCCGACTCGGTATGCCTGCCGTTTACAATGTCGCCATAAACTTCATCGGTACTTATCTGGATGAAATGCGGCGCACCTGATGCGGATTTGGCGCGTGTAAGCTCGAGAAGCCGCTGAACACCAAGTATGTTCGAATGGCAGAACTGGCGATTGTTTGCAATAGAGTTGTCGACATGCGACTCGGCCGCAAAATTGACCAGGAAATCACTTTCAGGCAGATGGCTGAGATTAGCAATATCTTCCTGAATGTGCCGGTAATTACTGTGTTTTTTGAACCCCTCATTTGCGACACGGTCGGCCGCATAATTAATTATGTCCACATTAGTTACAAAATGGCTCATATCCAGGCAGCGTTGCACAAAATGTTTGCCGATAAACCCTAATCCGCCTGTAACAAAAAATAGTTTAGATTTCATTCGTGTCTTACCTCCTTTCCAGGTAATGTATTGACGATATCCAATATTTTTTTTGCTATGTCTAGTATCGTATTTTGCCCGCCAATAACCTTTTTGTGAGCGTTAGCTGCTATTTTAATTCTCTCTTCTTCGTGAAGCAAATAGTATTCACATTTTTCCTTCAATTCCTTGTATGAATCATAACAGACAATTTCTTTACCTTCCTCAAATAATTCTAATAGCATATTTGTCCTATTTGTAATTAGAAATCCTCCGCAAGCTGGCACTTGGTAATTTTTCATATTAATTTCATCGTTTTGTTCTGTGGTTAAAGTATCTATAATTATTTTGGTGGAATTTACTACTCTGGACATGTCTTCTAACCATGCTATTTTGTTTTTTACTTTAAACTTTTTTTTGAATTCCTTACTGCTTTTATTCCAACGGCCTCCCCATATTTTAACATCAAGACCTTCCAAAAAGTTAATCATTCTTTCTCTCTTTTTGCTCCAGGAGCCGATAAAAGCGATACCGCTCCCCCATATGATTTTTTCATTTTCAGATGTAACGATAGGGTGATGTTCAGGATAGTAAAATAAAGGTAAATATTCCAATTTTTTTATCCCCTTGCTGCGATAAAGGTTGAATAGGTGTTTCCTCTGAGTCAAGACACAATCATATTTTGTAATTGTTTCAGTGTGTATAAAGGAAGAAAACGCATTATTGAAAAATTCATCAGTGCTCCAATTTATAACATGCTTAGTATGTTTTTTTATGGCATCAATGGTTTTGGACGTAAGATGCCATCCGTTATTCACCAAAACAAAATCGTATGTGCTGTTTTTTACGCAATTTACTAAATCCCTATTTATCCTGGAAGCAATAAGCGGCATCATTATTCTATTGAGGACACGATTTTTTAGATTAACCCCTCGTTCTGTATAAAGATAAGAAGTCCAATTGAATATATCTGTTTCACAATTCAACTGTTCAAAGGATTTTTTTAGTTGAGGAGCTATTGCAAAGAAATACCCTTCGCCATATATTAATATTTTCATTTTTATTTCCCTAAAACGAACAAATAATGAGATGTTAAGAATTCTTTTAAAAAACCAAACGTCATAATGTCAATATATTTGGTCTTAGTTTTTTTATTTATTAGAGCACAGGACTTGTATATCTTCAATTTTGCTGCAGTAAAGAGAGCTATCATTGATTTTTTTGTGAAGAACCTTAGGTGAGACATATCCAAAAGCCCGCTTTCAGCATATTCCCAATTCCCCTTAAGAAGTAAAGGAAGAAGAACTTTCCAGCATCTTACATTTGGAATACTTGCTATTATCCGGCCATTTGGTTTTAGATAGTTTTTAATTTTATTCAATACTTCCCACGGATTTATCAAATGTTCAAGCACGTCACCTAACAGTATAAAATCAAATTCTTCGCTTTGTAAATCGAGTTGTAATTCTTCAATATTGCCTAAAATAACTATATCTATTTGGTTTTTAGCAATTTTTGCCATCGTATCAGATATCTCAATACCTACAACATATGAAGCTTTACCTTTTTGTTTTAGGGCAAAACCCGTCGCCCCTGAACCGCAGCCAATGTCAAGTATCCTGTTTGGGCCGCAAGGAATTTCAGAAATCAAATCTTCTCTTATAAGATTAAAATAAGAGCTGGTTTTACTATCGTACAGAATTTCTATGTTTGTAATTTTTGTATCTTTCATAAATTTTCTTTATAATCCACAATGGATTTGTTATTATCCTTAATATCAGGTATTTATGCCTGCGTCTAATTTTTTCTCTTTTTATCAGGTTGTAAAGCTCCATTATTTTGTTTTTTGGCAAATTAGATAATAATATTTTATTTTCCGGGTTATCTTCTACTTCTACGGCAAGATCTTCCCAATTCATGCCGTTTGAAACTATTCCTTTATTTAAAGCTATATCCCATACTGGCGTTCCGGGAAATGGAGTTAATATATAGGTCTCAAAGTCTATTAATTTACTTTTTTTTATAAATGAATAGGTTTCAAGGATATCTTTTTCACTTTCGTCCGGTGAACCTATGATAAATGTGGCTTGAATAGGAATTTTTGCCTTATGAAACATATCCAGGGCCAGCCGGTTTTTCTCAATTGTCATTTTAGGTTTGAGAAAATCCAGCGTTTTTTGTGACCCAGACTCAAGGCCAAAACATATTCTTTCAATATCAAGTTGTTTTAGAGTTGCTATTAAATTTTCGTTTACAAGATTGGCTCTGCAAGAGAAGTTAAATTTAACCTTTTTGTCAATTCCTTTAGATTTGATGCCTTTCACAATCTCTTGAAATCTACTTAAATTTGCTACAGCAAGATCGTCATAAAAAGTAATAACTTTTGGTTTGTATTTATTTATTATCAATTCTAATTCAGCTAAAACATAATTTGAAGAGAACCAGCGGGTTTTATTCCAGAAACGCGTTGATGCGCAAAATGTACATTTATACGGGCAGCCACGCGAGGAAAATAGATAAGTAGTTTCGCCAATGTGTATATTCAGCAAATCTCTGTCTGGAAAGGGCAGTAAGTCAAGATTTTCCAAAAGAGGCCTTTTGTTTGTTAATAAAATACCTTCATTGTCATGTAAAACCAGGCCATTGATAGATTTCATCTCCATTGAGCCAGATTTGCCGCCTTTAGACAAGTAATCAACAACTTCTACCATTGTTTGTTCTGCTTCTCCTACTACCCCGAAATCAAATATTTTGGGTAAGCTTTCAGGAAGCATCGTTATATGAACTCCTCCGACAAATACAGGAATATTCAACTTTTTACACAAATCGGCTACAAAAATAGCTCTATTGAAATTTTGAGAAACTGATGAAACACCTACATAATTTGGTCGAAACTCTTTTAATGTTTCTTCGATTTTGCTGTCAATAATTTTAATTTGAATAGCCTGGAAATGCTTTTTTAAATAGGATGACAAATAAGCCAGGCCTAAAGGCGGATAAACAGTTTCAATATACTTTTTTGTGTTTATTGCGTTAATAAATAATAGTTTCATAATTTATGCCATAATATGCGATAATCGAAATATTTCTTCGAATCGTTTTTCCCAGGTATGGTCCTTTAATGCACGGCTTCTCCCGTTTTTTCTAATATTTTCGGCTTTCGATGGGTTATTTAAAATCCATTTAATTTTTTCAAGGCAAGCTTTTTTGTTTTCATAAGTTAATATTTCATTGCCTATGGCGTAAACAAGCTTCAATTCCGGGTTGTCTTGCGTTAAATACAAGCCGCCTGACATCGGAATCTCAAAATCTCTGCCTTTCAAACACATTAGTTTATTTGACTGAGCAACTCCGGCGAATCCTAAATTAATCCTGCTTTTTGAGTAAAGTTTTATCATCTCTTCGTCAGATAAACTCCCGTTTTCCCAGCCTTGCCCAAAGGCCGTCACATTTATGCCATTTCTCCTAAGGTAATTGATTAAGGCAGGCCTATATCCGTATTTTTTACCTACGAAAGATACATCATAGAGATAATTGCATTCATGAGGTTTATGAATGTCAGGATGCGCTGCTTCAGGCCAAAATTTTGCTAATCCGCCGTGAACAGTGTATTTTATAATTGAATCTGGCGCATTAGTTAAATTTAAATCTATGCTGGAAGCTATTTCAGCCAACCCATAAAACCTTTTTTCAATTTTTGGCCCCTTAAAAAAAAGCTTATCATCCCAGCAAAAATTGAATATTGGTGTTCCTGACTTAGTGAATTCATTAAGAATATTCGTAGATATATTGTAACCGCACAAATATCCTACGAAAGCGTCTATTCGCTGTATTTTGTCGGCTTCTTCGAAACATTTTAACATTTTATTGTTCATTTCTCCGCGTACACTAATCCATTTGTTTGAACTCTGATTATAACCAGATGATTTCCATTCAAATGTTGTTAACTTTCCAAAGCACTGCAAGGTTCTAGGAAGCACGGATTCCCAGTTGTTTTGTTCATAGGCAAGAAAAATATGGAGATTGCCTTTTTGCTTTGGCTTTGGGTTTATCCCTTTAGAATTAAGCCGGTTTTGAAGCTCTATTCGTAACTCATCACTAGTGCTAACCTTTAAATTATGTCTGGCCGCCTGCCTACGATAATAAGCCAATTCACTTTTATTTTTATAATATTGATAAAAACCCTTAAGCGAAGTATTTAATTTATTTAAAAGACTGATTTTTTTCAAGCAATGTTTGAATTTATTAAACATTAAGTTTAGTTTCCCTAAGATGGTATTTGTATGACAAAAGTAAATAAATAAATACTACCACTGACAATGAAAAAATCACGTGATTAATAACCCCTTCCCAGCAAAAATGAGCCAGCATGAAACCGACAACGGCGTTTACTTCCGGGGCATCAATCTTATAAAACTTAAATTCTAACCAAACAAGAAATGCGGATATAAATGCTGATGATAAAAATACAATTAATGTACTCCCGCTTGTAAACAGATATCCAAAGAAACTAACCCCCCAGCCCATCGCGAATCCTGGTCCGTTAGTAAGATCAAGACCATATACAATCTTATTAAAGTCTATTTTTTGAGCCATCGATCCATAAAAGCTTTCCAGATCATTTAACGGACTTGCAGAAACAGCCATCAATTCAGTAACCCCGCCAATTCTCATGACTGCAAAAGAAACAACTTCTTTAATATTCAGGAAACCCCCGGTATGTAGTTTATCTTTTTTTTCAACAACTTCACTAATTTTATATGAACCTTTTTCGTAAGCCATATCGCGCAAAACAGTTGTTAAAGGCAACAAAAATAAAAGTAAAAGTGAGCCAAAAATTAGGTACTTTGATACAAGTCGTTTAGTTGCGTTAGTCTGGATAGTCATAAATACATATAGAATTACCGGAATAAGCCTAAAAAATAAGGCTGCTCTGCTTAATGCTTCTATTCCTGAATATAAACCTTCAGTGAATATCAGTAATAAAAGTATTTTTAGATTCGTTGTTTTTTGATATTTTAGTGTCAAACTTAATAAGATTATGCTTGTTACTGGAACAATTATGTATCTAGTATAATTCATGATTCCAGTAAGCCTAAAGGGCAAAGGGTCAATCCTCACTAATCCAAGTTGTCCCACACCCAAATTCCACATTAAAGTACTAAGGATAATACTTAATGCAAACCATAGAATTATTAAAAATAATAATTTATTTTCCGACAATTTAAAATAGGTTTCTGTTATTTTAAAGTTTTTATTCACCAGTGATTTAGCAATTAATTGTCCAAATACAATGCCTGCAATTCCAACTATTGCAACTAAAACAACATTTACATATTCTGCATTTGTAAACCCGAAAAAGCCATATTGTCCATATTTGTGGGCAAAACCGCTATTTTCGTCTTCTAAAACAAATGTTAAAGCTAATGGAAAACCTATTATAAAATGCATTGCAAAAGTAATTGGAGAGTAATAAACTCTTTTACCTTGACAGCAGATATACATAGCGATGAATGCTGTAATGGAGAGCACAACCCCATACAGAACATTGAATTCTGATTTATGTTCGGTCAAGCCATTTAATGAAAAAGAAATTAAGCAATATATTGTTGCTATGACGCCAAATCCTAAAAAGTATTTACGCCAATTATTAGTTATCATTTCTATTTCTTTCCAACTGCTATTAATTCTTCTGAGATCCCTAACCGGTCCAATATGTAATTAAACGGATAAATTACAAAATCAATCCATGCAGGGTAATTAATTTTTATGGCAGAAGTACTATTTTTGTTGAATAATTGAAATATGCTTAAAATTATCCAGGATGATGGAGTACAATAATGAGTCTTTATATCATCAAAACCTGAGTCTTTCAGTAATTTATAAATAGATTTTTTTGTAAAAAGTTGTAAATGGAAAGGTATCCATGATGATATGGAATATTTTCCAAGGATACGCATTGTAATACTATTTCCGTGAGGCACATAAATAATGAGTTTTCCGCCTTTTTTAAGTATTTGATAACATTCTTTAATTACTTCGCTACAGTTGGGCATATGCTCTAAAGCATTATCAATTCTTATATAATCAAAAGTCTCTTTAGGTAATCCAGCTGTTTGTAATTCACCGCAGATAAAATGACCGTTTGGCAATAATTCTTTGCATTTTTGAATAGACTGAATGCCAACATCCAAACCCCAGACATCATAACCTCTCTGATTAAATTCTAGCAATTTAGCTCCGCAGCCGCAGCCAATATCAAGTATATTAAAAGTTCCTTTTTCAACTTCCTTTATTGGCCAGGAATGTGGGCGTGAAATAAATTTTCTCAAAATTTTTTTCCAAAAGGGAACTTTACTTTTTGTTAATACTTCGGCCAAATTCACAATACCCGTATTTGTATGTTTAGATTCAGTTGAAGAATAATATCCGGCAATTGTTTCCCATTCCGGCCGTTCATTCAAGTAAATTAATTTACAATTATTGCATTTGACATAAGTTCCTGAACAGTCAATCCCGTCCCTTCGATTACGGTCAGTATACAGTACTTTGGAAATTGTAGAACCACATACCGGACAATTTGGAATTTTAATATTTTTCAAGCTATATCACCCTTTAATCTTAATCCTTCAAACAACCATGATTTAGAAATAATGTATTGGGCTAGAATCATATAAACACCGCCAAAACAGACTACTAAAAGCGATTGTTTGAAATTAGGTATTGGTATCAAAATTGTAAGTAGTAGGGTTAACACTATAAATGGAATCATTAGACTAAAAGATTTGAAAAATCTGACCCATGGAAATTTAACAGGCAGTTCATTCTTTAATTTTAGATCAACTAAAACAACAGTTACAATATATCCAAGAAGCATAGAAATAATTATTGAAGCAAATGGGTTTATTTGAAGTGTTGTGAATATTCCAAGTAGAACTATTGCGGCTCCAATAAATTGAGGCACCACAAGTATTTTCATGTCAATTTGAGCGAGCGCTGCCATATAATAAGAACTGCCTATGAGTCTTACAGTTTCAATTAAAGCGGCTCCTAAAACGATATAAGGAACATTTTGAAATTTACTGCCAACAAATATTTTTATTAAAAAGTGTGCTGAACAAGATATAAATACTCCCATGATAACAATTGACGGGATGAAACAATCAGCGTATTTATTCCATGCGATTGCTTTTTGCTGCTTGTCTTTATTAGCAATTTGATTAAAAAAGTAGGGATTATAGAATTGCCCGAACAAATTTTCAAAAGCAATCATTATTCCGGCTGCGACTGAATAACCGGCTGCAAATAAGCCAACCAGGTTTTCCTGGCTATTAAAACCAAGTATAAAACGGTAAGATTGCGTATGAAGCCAATAAAAACATACCGTAACTGCTAATGGGATTGAAAATTTAAATACAACTAAAAATGAAAAACTTTTATCATTTTTATAGGGAAGATCGTCGTTATTTGTAGAAACATTTAGCATTTTCCATAGAATAAAGGCGGAAAATAGCAGAATTATAACATTCGAAATAATTGACCCAAAAATCCAGTATTCTGCTTGCGGCGAAAAAAACTTTACTAATAGAATAGAAATAGCCAAGCCGAACCACAAAGTCAAATTTGTGAATAAAACAAAATATATACGATGTCCTAAAATATTCAAATTATTCAGCATGGTACCTGTTAAAGTGACAAACAATAAATTACCAACAAGTATTGATGACATCCAAAAATAACTAACGTTTGTGCCTATTCCAAATAATTTCAAAAATATTAAAGTTAATATTAGACTGAAAGCGGTGATGTAAATTAAATAAACAGCGAATTTTAGCATATATTTGCGCGATAAACCTTCTAAATTCCATTCTATCAATTTTCTGCTTACATACATACATATCGGGTTGATAAAAACTCCGCCGAACCATGCAATTACGCTAAGGATGATATAATAGCGCCCAACTTCGTTTGGAAGCAGAAAAGTAGTCAGTAATCTTAGGCTGATAACAGCAGCTACCATTTGTAATACTCTTCCAATCAATAATACCGAGGCATCTTGTATTTTATTCATCGATCTTCCAATGTTTTATGAATTGTTTGTGTTTTTTTAATCTATTATGTTTTTCTGTAGGAAGTTTTAAATTTCTTAAATTATCAATTATTTGAATAAGGAATTTTGGCAACAGAATTGAAACAATTCTCCTTAGGATTAAAGGTGAAAAGATTTTAAACCGGATTCTTGATATTAAAGGAAGTAAATCCCAAACGTGAAATCTATCAGGTGCAATGAAATTTCCTTGTTTACAGCCATAATAAATGCCTAAAAGTTGAACTGAATCTTTGGTGTAAGTATTTTCATCAAAAGGTGTATATTTTGCGAGTTTACCCCCGAACTTTATCATTTTAAGTAAAAGTTTTTTTGGGCTGAATCTTATTACATAAAGCGTCTTCAATTCTTCGGTAAATGGTTCGCTGGTAACGATCATTTTACATTGTCTTACCAAACAAGTGATTGCAAGCGCACTATGTATGAATTCAGACCCTATGAATTCTTCAAGCTTCAAATAATCAATATTGTCTCTTTTTACTACAATGGAGGTGATTTTACTCAGATATGTCAAAGGGTTCAATTTAGGTGTTAATTTATCAATAATTAAGGTTTCCTTTATGGCAAAGAACGGCACCATTTCTCCGTATATTGTTATCCTTAAAAAATTTAAGGCTATTACAGAGGGTTCATAATGTTCGATCAAGTTTAAAATATTTTTAATACAATCTTTACAAAGTACTTCATCATCTGATAAAAGCCATACATATTTTCCTTTGGCCATTTTTGATACGTATATAACATTTCTATCAAAGCCTATGTTTTCGTTATTATGATTTATAGATAAATACTTGAAGTTGAACTGGCTTTCGTTTGATAAATCTCTGGTTTGGTCAATTGAAGCATTATCGCTGATGCAAATTTCTACATTATCGGTATTTTCTAATTGTTTTGAAAGATTTGATAATAAATCTTTTAAAAGGGAATATCTGTTCCAGGTAGGGATACAAATAGAAAGCAGAATGTTTTGTTCCAAATTAACATTATTCATTTTAAAGTTTTGAGACCATTAAAAAAGCTATTCGTTATTTTAAAGATATATTTTAATTTTTCATTTGTTATACCGGGATATACGCCTATCCAGAATAAATTGTCCATGACATTATCCGTGTTATTCAGATTGTCAAAAATCCTATATTTAATATCCTGATAAGCCGGCTGTTTAATAAGATTCCCGCCAAAAAGCATACGGGTAGCTATTTTATTGTTTTCTAAAAAGCTTACGATATCGTTTCTTTTAAAAGGAGCATTTTGCTTTACCAGAATCGGGAAGCCAAACCAGCTGGGATCTGAGTATTCTGTTTTTTCAGGCAAAAGTAAAAACTTATCATGTTTTTTTAGATGCTCGAAAAGAGTACTGAAATTTTTCTTTCTCTTTTTGATAAATGCTGGAAGTTTGTCTAATTGCGCCAGACCTATAGCGGCCTGCATATCAGTGAGTTTTAAATTATAACCAATGTGTGAATATACATATTTGTGGTCGTAACCAAAAGGGAGTTTACCGAACTTTTGATTGAACCTTTTGCCGCAGCTGTCATCATGGCCTGGTTCACACCAGCAATCCCTGCCCCAATCTCTTAAAGAAAGAACTATTTTTTTTAATAAAGGATCATTGGTTAAAACAGCGCCCCCTTCTCCCATGGTTATATGGTGTGCAGGATAAAAACTGCAAGTTGATAAATGGCCGAACGTGCCGGTATGCTTTCCTTTATATTTGGAACCTAACGCATCACAATTGTCTTCAACAAGCCATAAATTATGTTTTTCTGCGATCTGTTGGACTTTATCAATATTGAAGGGGTTTCCCAATGTATGAGGAATAAATATTGCTTTTGTTTTTTTTGTGATTGCTTTTTCGATATTTTCTGTTTTAATATTGTAGGTTCCTAAATCAACATCTATTAATACAGGGATCAAATTATTTTGGATTATAGGGTTCAACGTAGTAGGAAAACCGCAGGCAGTTGTTATTACTTCGTCACCCGGAACTAATCTTTTTTCTTTAAGTTTGGGTGAAGTTAGCGCGGAAATAGCGAGCAGATTCGCTGAAGAACCGGAATTATTCAAAAGGCAGTATTTTACACCCAAGAATTCGGCTAACTTATTTTCGAATTTCTGGGCATATTCCCCTGCAGTCAACCAAAAATCCAATGAAGAGCTTACAAGATTCATTAATTCATTTTCGTCATAAATTCTACCGGCATAATTTACTAAAGTTTCACCCGGAATAAACTTTTGGGGTATTTTCGAAAAATGATACTCTTTAACCTTTTTTAAAATTTCTTCTCTAATTAAATTTTCTTTTAATTTTGTCATGACTATGTCCCTTATTTTACTCTGCAGTATTGAATATATTTGTCCTCATATATAAGTTTTTTATCTATTTTGTTTATATTGTCTTTGTACCATGAATATAAATTTTTAAGTGCCCGGTTAATTGGTGTAAAAGTAAAATTTCCTATTTCCTTCAATAATCTTATATTTGAGCCGCTGTATTCGGTGTTAAGCCCGGGGTGCTTAATAACAATTTTAGAAGGATTTAAAGAAATATCATTAATATTTTTGGCAATTGTTATAAGGTCTATTGGTTTACCGGTTACAAGATTGTAAGTATTGTATTTCGGCTTATTTTTAATGAAATACTCTATTATTTTTACTAAATCGTTGATATAGCTAAAATCAAATAAGACATTTTGCGATATAACAATAGGCAGGCCAAGCAAGTTTCTAACAATTGAGTTTGATATGAATTTGTATTCATAATCTTCGTATTTACCATAAACGCCAAAAAGGCGCAGGCTTACAATATTGCTTGATTTTTCTGCGAATTTTGAACAAATATATTTGGAGAACCCATAAGCATCTTCAGGTACATATTTATCAAAATAGTTTTCAGGCATCTTCGGCTTATAATTTTTAATTGAGTATTCAGCCCCGGTGCCTAAATTTATCAGCTTCATATTTGAGTTTAAGCAATGAGCTAAATTAAAAAACATCCTTAGATTATTTGATGTTACATCCGTCCTGCCGGCATCATATGCGGTTTTTCTGGTTCCTCCGGTATTAGCGCAGTGAACTATAGTGTCTATTTTTTTATCCTTGAGATAAGCTTGAACTTTTTCACAGTCTAATAAATCTAGTTCTGAATGGTAAGGATAAAAAAGTGAATATTTGGATGAAGAAAAACTCAATAAATGCTCAATTAAGTTTTTCCCTATGAATCCCCTTGCTCCGGTAATAAGAATGTTCTTTTTATTTTTTTTCATTTTAAAAATTCATGGTACCAGGTAATAGTCCGCCTCAGGGCATCTTCAATATCAACCGTTTCTTTCAATCCTAAAAATTCATTGGCTAAAGTAGTATCCGGGACAAACCTGGATTTATCAGCGTTCTTATTAGGAGGAAGTTCAGAAACGATCTTAATTTTATTCGGAAAATTATTGGATATTTTTTCTGCTAGATTTTTAAGCGTTATGCTGTTAGGGCTTCCGACGTTGTAGGCTAAACCTGCCTTGCCGTTAGAAAGTATGCTTAAAAACCAGAAAGCCATATCTGAAGCATACATATAGCTTCTTACAGTATTTTCATTGCCAAGGATCCTTATAGGCCCGCCTAACAGGCTGTCTCTGATGAAATTGTTGATTGCCCAGGGTTTATCGATTAGTTGATAAGGGCCAAGGAATGCAAACGGGCGGGCAGTGAGTATCGGTAATTTAAATTGGTTTCTATAGGCTGTACATAAAGTTTCAGTATAGCGTTTAGCTTCAGAATAAATAGAAACGATTGAATCACAATCGGGGCCTCCATGAAACGATTCGGAGATTCTTTCTAAGTCAAAAGGCTGGCCTCCGTAAATAAGGCCTGAACTGATATTGAGTATACTTTTTATATTTGACAGCCTGGTTGCTGCGGAAAGAATAGAATCCGTTCCTTTGGAGATGACTTCCATAGTTTTTATGGGTTCAGATGAATGTTTGCGGTTATCAGGATCAGCAGCCGCATGTATTATATAGGACACATCATCGGGAAGCTCAAAAAAGTCTCTTATGTCTTTTTCAATGAGAACTATATCTTTCCTTGTTGTTAAATGCGGAACTTTGGAACTGAAACTAAAAGCATTTTTTGACATCAGTACCATGTTTGTATTAAACCTATAATTGTCGTTTAAAAAAGCAATTAATTCAGCTAACCAGGTACCAATGAACCCGGTTCCGCCTGTGATAAATATTTTTTCGTTCTTTAATTTTTCGAGCGTCTTTACATGTTTCTGGGTAAGTATCTGGCTGCAATCGTTTTTTACTATTTCAATAGTCCGCGTGTTCATCATTTTTCCCTCTTAGTCGATAATTCAATGGCTACCTCTACAATTAAATCTTCCTGGCCGGCAACCACTTTTCTTTTTCCCAATTCTATAAATACATCCCTTGGATCAATATCGTATTCTTTTGATATACGCTCCACATGTTTCGAAAAACCCGAAAACACTCCTGCCAAACCGCTTATAATGCTGATAGGTTTTATACTTGGTTTAAAATCCGGTAATTCTTTTTCTATAATATCGCTTGCATCAAGTATTTTATAAAGGTTAATGTCAGTTTCATAGCCCATTTTGTGAAGAACCGCAACCAAAATTTCTATAGGCGTGTTGCCTGCACCTGCACCTAGCCCCCGCGCAGTACCGTCAAGAATTAAAGCGCCTGCTTCAACTGCTGCTATAGAGTTTGCAACTGCCATACCCAGATTATTGTGTGAATGAAAGCCTACAGGTATAGTTAAGGAATTAACAAGCGCGCTTATTCTGTCAGTTACGTCAACGGGAAGGAATGCGCCGGCAGAATCCATCAGTATTATCCCTTGTGCGCCGTAAGATTCCATTTTTAGGCATTCTTCAATTAAAGTTTCTTTGGGTGCCATATGTACCATCATGACAGCGGCATGCGCTATTTTGCCTTTTTCTCTTACGTAACCCAGATGGCGTTGAGTCAAATCAGTTTCAGTGCAGTGAGCCCCTACTCTAACTACATCCACTCCAGCTTCAATTGCCGGTTTAAGGTCTTTGTTAATTGTTGCGTAGCCTGGAAGGTCGAAAATTCCAAGTTTTGTGTTTTTTAAATTCTCCCTTGCGGTTCTGATCATTTCTAAATCAGAAAGCAGGCTTTGTCCGACTTGTATGGAAGAAGCTCCAAGCCCGTTCCCGTGGCCTATTTCAATAATAGGAATACCTGCCGCTTCCGCAGCTTTACAGTAAGTAGTTATTACTTTTGTGCTAAACTTGTGTTGAATTGCATGAGACCCATCCCTTAAAGTTGGATCGGCAATTAATATTTTTTTCATCTCAGTCCTTAACGTTCAATTTTGATTTTGCGTATTCTTCTGCAGCTGCGATTGCTGCGCAATTGATAATATCAAGGTTTCCCGCATAACTTGGCAGATAATCTCCAAGCCCCTGGACCCTGATCATTAAAATAATGTTATTGTTTTCGATCATTGGAGGGACAACGAGCGAATACCCGGGAACATAAGTTTGTATTTTTTTTATCATTTTTGTTATTTCTGTATTTAATTTATCAATTTCCGGTTTCTTCACATAAGCCCGCACGGTTGTTTGCATATTTATGCATGGCTGAGCTGGATTGAGGACAAGAATTGCTTTCGTTTTTTTTGCGCCTGAAAAGTGAGCTAATCCTTTTTCGGTTGTCTCTATGTATTCATCCAAATTGGCTCTTGTTGCCGGCCCGGCACTGCGTGATGAAATAGTTGATACTACTTCGATGTAATCAACGTCTTTCTGGGTCTGCCCGATGACATAGGCTAATGGGATTGAAGCCTGCCCGCCGCAAGTTATCATGTTGACGTTGTTATAAGAAAGGCATTCTGTAAGGTTTACCGCAGGGACGCACATTTTCCCCACATTCGCTGGTGTAAGGTCAATGGCTATTTTGCCAAGTTTTTCTAAAATTGGTGCATGTACTTTATGTCCCGAGGCAGAAGTGCAATCAAAAACAATATCACAAATATCAGGGTTAGAAGTTATTGCATCTATGCTTTTATCAGAAATCGGTACCCCAAGGCTGATTGCTTTTGTCATTCCCCTGGACTGGGTATTTCTGCCGATGAAAACAGAACATTCCAAATGGTTAGATCTCATCAACTTGACTAAAAGATCAGTCCCAATAAGGCCGCTTCCAATAATTGCGACTTTTAGCTTTTTTGAATTGTTATGCATAACGCTTTCTTTTTTTAAAGAGAATTATTTTTATATTCATCTCTAGGTAAAAAAGGGAACATGTCGTCATAAGGCATTGATACCATTTTGCCATTATCCAATTTTTTTGAAGCAATCCTAGGAATTAATAGCTGATTTGGAGGTGTAATAACTTCACAAATAATTGATCCTTTATGTTTTTTTACTTTTTCAATTTTTGAATTAAGTTCTGAAAGTCTTGTAATCCTGATATAATCGATCCCGTAAGCTCTTGCTATTTTTCTCATATCAGGGAAACTTACACCTGTTTTTGGGCTTTCACCCATAAGCCGCCCATTACAGAAGTTTTTTTGTGTATGACGAATAAGAAGATAACCATTGTTATTAAAAACAATAAATTTTACAGGTAATTTGTAATGTACTACTGTCTGTAATTCCTGTAGGTTCATTTGAATAGATCCATCTCCGGTAATACAATAAACATCTTTTCCTTTATTTGAAGCAGCGACCCCTATAACAGCCGGCATATAACCCATTGTTGACAGGCCGCCAGTAATTATATGACGTTGTCCATATTTTACTTTGAAGGCTTGTGCGTGTACATGAAAACAGGAACCGGTATCAACTACAAAAACATCATTTTTAGACATTTTTTCAGAAAAAACTTTCATAAAATGATAAGAATTTATCCCATTTTTTTCATTTAAATATTCAGGTAAATCAACAGGATATCTATCTTTCCATTCTTGTGTTCGTTTTATCCACGAGTAACCATTAAACCGATAATGTCCCAATTTTATCAAAAGTGTTTTCAAAAATAATGAAATGTCAGTTTTAACAGCAATATCAGGTTTCACTGAAGGTTTATTTAATTCATTTTCATCGATATCAACAATGATTTTTTTTGCGAAAGGTGCGAAATTTTGAAAATCATAACTTACCAGGCCAATGCCAAGCCTGCAGCCCAAAATAAGCAGAAGATCGGAATTTTGCACTGTAAAATTAGCAGGCCTGTCACCATAAGTTCCTGGCCTGCCTACAAATAGTGGATGTTTATTATCGATTAAATCCATCCCCAATCTTGAAGTAATTACAGGAATTCCAATTTTATTTACGAATTTAAGAAAAAGTTCATTTGCACCTGAAAGGCGCACTCCTGCTCCAGCAAGGATGCATGGTTGCTTACTTTGCGTGAGAGCGCTCTTGATAATTTCCAATTGTTTATTCAATGCCTTATTATTGTTTAAAGTTTCTGAAGATTGAGAATATCCTTCATATTTGTTCGGATTAAAAAATGCACCTTGAAGATCAACAGGACATTCTATGTATACTGGGCCAACTCTATGAGCTTTTGCCATGGAAATACATTTTTCAACTTCATAGCGTACTCTTGATAGATCGTCTAACAAAATGGAATATTTGGTTATATGTTTAAATAATGGAAGGCTGTCAAACCCTTGTAAAGGAAATTGTCTCGGGCCTTTAACTTTAGCCAGAGAGAGTTTCGATTGTCCTCCAACAATTATGCATGGAGAAGAATCAACATAAGCTCCGACAACGCCGGTAATTGTATTTAGAACGCCCGGGCCGGCTGTAGCATAAACTATTCCCAATTTTCCGGTAAAGCGGGCATAAGCTTCAGCTGCCATGGCCGCACCCTGTTCATGCTGAAAGCAAATATACTTTATTTTTTTATGCTGCAATATAGCATCTGTAAGATGCATAATCATTCCGCCGGAAACAAGGAATATATATTCCCCACCAGCCTCATATAATTTATTTGTGATAAAATCAGCAACTCTTATTTCCATATTTTCCAGGGAGCTTTTCCTGAATCCCAAAGTTTTTCCAGTTCAATCTTATCCCTCAAGGTATCCATACATTTCCAGAAACCGTTATGTTTATACGATATGAGCTGGTTAGCTTTTGATATGTTTTCAAGCGGGGTTCTTTCCCATATTGTAGCATCGCCATTATTGATATAATTAAATACTTCGGGTTCCAGTACAAAATAGCCGCCGTTTATCCAGGAATTTTCACCTTTTGGTTTTTCAAGAAATGTTTTAACGTGGTTGTTTTTACTAATGTCCAAAACGCCAAATCTCCCGGACGTTTGAATTGCGGTCAGAGTAGCAAGTTTTTTGTTTTTTTCGTGTGTTTCCAGCAATTTGGCAATATTGACGTCACTAACACCGTCGCCGTAGGTTAACATAAATGTTTCATTTTTGACGTATTTCTCAATTCTTTTTAATCTTCCCCCCGTCATAGTGTCTACGCCTGTATCAATCAGCGTTATTTTCCAGGGGTCAGAATTAGAATAATGGATTTTGGTTTCATTAGTTTCCATGTCTATTGTCATATCGCTCATGTGCAGGAAATAATGAGAAAAATATTCTTTGATTACATAACCAAGATGGCCCAGGCAAATAATAAACTCGTTAAAACCATAATGAGAGTAAGTTTTCATTATATGCCAGATTATTGGCTTACCCCCGATTTCAATCATTGGTTTTGGAATAGCTTGAGTTTCCTCAGTAATTCGGGTTCCTCTGCCGCCAGCAAGGATTACTACTTTCATTTATTTTCTCCTAATGATTTCTTATACCAATCAATAGTTTTTTTCAACCCTTCTTCAAAATTTGTTTTTGCCTTGAACCCGAATTCTTTTTGCGCCCTTGAAGTGTCAAGGCTCCTTCTAGGTTGTCCGTCCGGTTTTGTCGAGTCCCATGTAATTTTTCCCTGAAAACCGGTCAATTTTACAATAAGTTCAACGAGGTCTTTTATAGAAATTTCAAAACCTGCCCCGAGGTTAACCGGGTCAGATTTATTGTATTTTTCGGTAGCAAGCATTATTCCTTCTGAGGCGTCTTCAACATAAAGAAATTCTCTGGTTGCTTTGCCCGTACCCCAAACAATAATTTCTTTTTCCTTTTTTTCAATTGCATTTATGCATTTTCTTATCAGCGCAGGAATTACATGCGAAGATCTTGGGTCGAAGTTATCACCGGGCCCATAAAGGTTAACGGGCATTAAGAATATCGAATTAAAACCGTATTGCTGGCGGTAAGCCTGAGACTGCACCAAAAGCATTTTTTTTGCGAGGCCATAGGGGGCATTAGTTTCTTCCGGATATCCTATCCAAAGGTCGTTTTCTTTAAAAGGTATGGGGGTGAATTTAGGATAGCAGCATATAGTACCCAGTGCCACAAATTTTTCAACGCCGACTTGTCTGCCAATTTCCATTAATTGTACGCCCATCATTAGGTTATCATAGAAAAATTTACCGGGGTTTTCACTGTTTGCGCCGATACCGCCTACTACAGCGGCAAGATGTATAACGATATCCGGTTTTGAATTCTTATACATCTTTGACACGTCTGTCATGTTTACGAGATTGTAGTCTTCAATTTTGGGAATAAATATGTTAGAGCAACCATTTTTTTGAAGTTTTTTCGTAAGATGAGAGCCAAGGAAACCGGCGCCTCCGGTTATAGTTACTTTTTTATTCTTCCAAAAAGACATGCTATCTCCTTTTATTAAAAGCGGTATACCAGGCTATGGCTTTCTTTAAACTTTCATCTAAAGTATACTTGGGCTGCCAGTTAAGTTTTTTATGCGCTTTCTCGGCAGACAAATATTGATTTATTATTTCATTTGAAGCTTCATTCAAAATAATGGGTTTAAGGTTGCTTCCCATCAGTTTGATAATTTTTTCAACCAATTCCTTGACTGTTACGCGGATTTCACTGCTAAAATTAAACGCTTCACCTTGTATTTTTAATTCTTCCATTTTTTCTGCCAGCAGAAGGTAAGCTTCAACACCGTCTTCAATGTAAAAGTAGTCCCTAATGAAGGTCCCGTCACTTCTGATTATCGGCTGTTGATTATTGAGGACTGAAAGTATCGTCCCCGGGATGATCCTGTTAAAATTCAAATCGCCGCCGCCGTAAAAGTTGCCGCATCGGGTTACGCAAACAGGGAGTTTATATGAATTGTGGTATGTTTTGCATAACAGGTCAGCGCAGCTTTTTGAAACGTCGTAAGGGTGATTGCCTTCAAGCGGAGCGTTTTCATCATAGGGTAATTTTGCTTGTTCTCCGTAAGCCTTGTCGCTTGACGCAACAAGTACTCTTTTGACTAGCGGGTTTTTCCTGCAAGCTTCCAAGATGTTCCAGGTTCCTTTTATATTTGATTCAAAAGTAATAAGAGGGTTTTTATTAGCGACCCCTACTATTGTTAACGCAGCAAGGTGAAAGACCGTGTCTATTTCATATTCTGTAAGAATTCGTTCTATAAGCGCATAATCCTGGAGTTCGCCCCACACAATATTGATTTTATTAAAGTTTCCGTCAGATAATAATTTTGACCTTGGTACCCAGTCACGCACCAGCCCTGTGACGTTGGCTTCTGCTTCTACAAGGTATTTTACCAGCCAGGAGCCGAGGAATCCGCTACATCCGGTAACAAAAACGTTCCTGTTTTTAAAAAAAGCTTTATTCATTTTTTTGCCTCTGATTTAATTATTTACAAAAATATCCGACTCTGATAAGCGGTTAATAAGATTTACGGAATTATTCAGGCTAATATTTTTATTTTCTGTAATTAAAAAAAGCGTGTTTTCTTTACCTTGTAATAGCGAAGAATCATAATCAGGGAGTAATGAATAACTCATATCGTCGCATTTAATAGTTTTAAAAACATTTTCGACAATTTCAGACAGTTCATTTTTGCCTAGAATTACAAAATTTTTTATTCCTTTTTCTTGATAAAATGTAATGAGTTGTAGTGTATTTTCCTTAACTGAACGAATAATCTGGATAGTTTTAAGGGTGTAAGAATATGATTTTTTTGCCTTTTCGACAAATCCTTTTGGAGTAAGGATGTATTGAGCTTTTCTTTTGTTTAGCTGTTTCGCTTTTATTAAGCCTTTCTTTATGAGTTGCCTGATAATGAGATTTGTCAATCCTAAGGATATTCCTGTATTTTTTGAGATGATTCTCTGGTGGGATAGGTGATTATTGGAAATTTCCTTTATGATGACAAACTCTTTTTCAGATATTTCTGTTTTATGCATAGTTATACGCAAATTATTGCCTTGCTTTTATTTTGGGCAAAATTTCTTCCTTATATTCTATCAATAAGGACAGCACTGTTCCAAAAAATAGGCCTAAAAAACAGCTCAGCGCAAGGTTTCTAATCAAAAAAATACTTTTAGGCTCATTTGAAATATAGACAGGTGTTAAAATAGAAACGTTCCCAATGCTTAAGGGTGCATAAGCTCTGGTTACAGCTTCTCTCTGTGAAAATTCCTTGTAGCGATCTTTAGTAAGGTCGTATTCGCGATTCAATTTGTTCATTTTGTTTTGTTTTTCAATTAACTCATTTTGAAGAGTTTCAAGTTCAGTGACGATTTTTTTTGTTTCTTTTTCTAGGATTGTTTTTCTGACCTGATAATTAGATAACGCAATAGTCGTATTTATCAATCTTTCCTTCAAATTTTCGTACAAGGGGTTCAAGGTTTCACTTTCTAATTTTAATGTAAGTAAATCAGACATTTCCTTTTTTGCCATCTTAGACGTAATTTGCTGAAAAGCGACTTCATCACTTAAAGACCTGACAAGTTTATAAGTTCTTTCTTCGTTTTTAAAATGTTTTGTTATTTCTTTCAGATTTTCTTCTTCGCTTTGGATATCATTTATGAGTTTAGTATATTCCATTTCGTACTGGCTTCTTAAGGTCAGTTTATCAACAACCCTTTGATTTAAAATTGATAAATTCGCAGATTTTTGATATTCAGAAAGTTTTTTCTCAATATCAGACAATTCTCTTTCAAAGGAGTCCTTTTGAGAAAGAATATAATCTTCGGATCTTGTCAGCTCGCCTTTTCTAAGCTGAGTATTGGTTTCCAATAGTATATTGGTAATGCCCTCCATTATTTTTTTCACATCGTCTTTATTTTCGCCCTCGAAACTTATTTTTAATATTCTCGGGTCTCTGTCTTTTTCAACCCTTATCATTTTCGCTATAGATTCGGCATTTCCCGGGTTTTTTTCCATACTTATTGATTGTAACACTTTTAAAATAAATCCGGAATCTTTTACTAACGATTCATAAAAGCTTGCGGGAATTCCAATTTTCTGAACATCGCCGTTTTGCGATACAATAGCTGTTTCAATAGCTGACATCACTACCGAACCCTGATAAACGTGGGGTTTCCTGATTGAATAGAATGCAGTTATAGATAGGCATATTAAACAAATAACCAATAGCATATATTTGTATTTCAGCATGATCCTTACTAATGATACTAAATCTAATTCCTGCCCTTGTTCTGTTGTGTTAAATTGACTCATTTTAGCAATTTCTCCTTTTTTAGTAAATATTGTTCAATGTGTGAACATTGTAACAATTATTTTATAAATTGTCAAGTGAGCGTATTAAGTCATCTATAATGTAACCCGAACACCCAACGTTAAGTCATTTAAGAATGTAACCCTATAAATAACTAAATCAAGTATAATCTAGCCCAATCATGGAGGTTAGATTATGCAAATG
>Ga0180007_10001233_pt1 | contig 36474 bp, 45 predicted proteins | sample MM_PC_MetaG_FD_121122 | JGI IMG/M metagenome (GOLD analysis project Ga0180007, IMG submission 121122) | Groundwater microbial communities from the Aspo Hard Rock Laboratory (HRL) deep subsurface site, Sweden - MM_PC_MetaG | ecosystem: Environmental > Aquatic > Deep subsurface > Groundwater... | reverse complement strand
GAGTTGCACGACGCGATGGCGGGTCAGCAGGCGTCGCATGAAGCGGAGATGCTCGACGCGGCTGTGAGGGCTTCTACCTTCATGACTTTCTTCCCTGCCAGGAGCTTGTTCAGTTGCTCGACTATATTCATGCTTCCTCTTGCCTGGACTCGATCCAGGCCTCATAGGCGTCCTCGTCCAGGAACTCTTCGATGCTGCACTTTTCGTACATGTTCCTAGTACACCAAAAAGGGCTAGGGAGTTAAAGGAATTTTTGCATTTAATTTTTGTCCCTCTGAAGTGTACTAGAGTTGTATGGTCAAGATCGAGATGCAATGTCCCCGTTGTACCGGCAAGGGTAGGCGTCAGGAGTGGACCCCAGACGCAGGCGTTTGCTACCGCTGTCAGGGAAAAGGCACCGTAGTAATTGACCTGGGCCGGTACGAGCGGGCTCTGTGCCATCTCAGGGCCCGCTATCGGGCCCTTCGCATCGTAGTGCTTACTGACCCCTCCGAGGAAATTCGGGATACTGCTCAGGTGGAACTGGAACGAGTCACTCAGGATGGTATCCGCCTTCGAACCGAACTAGATAAGGCTAAGAAGCTGGTCTAGTAGCCGATTTCCTTTAACTTTCTAGTCTCTCAGAGTGTATTGGAGGTGAAAGAGAGGTGGAACCGAGGAGAGGGTCCTCGGGATGAGCCTGAAGTAGGGACGCTTCGGGGACGCTACTTAGGCACGCTTTATGTCAGACCCGAGAAGGGTGATGAGGTCAACGCCAATGAAGAACTACTAAAGGGTGGCTTTGCGTTGCCCTATGATGGCAAAGGGCCCAAGCCTGTTTAATGAGCTAGGAAGCCCCCGGTCTTCTTCTGCTGCCTCTTACGGAGTTCGTCCCAGACGCTATCTAGGTCTTTGTCTTCGTCTCTATGCAATTGCAAGTTCTCGTGGCGGTCTTTTTTGGGTGGCCCCTTGTGGCGGTCCTCTTCGGGCTTCTTTTTAGCTGTTAGCTCTAAGAAACGAGCCACAATCTGCCTAGCCAAAGACGCTTGTCTCAAAAGGTCTTTTGTAGAGGTACCTGTGCGTTTGGCCACTTTCTCTAAGTAGGCTTGGAAGACCATCATCGAATGGCTGTCTTCTGAGAGGTCAAACTTAGCCTTGAAGCTTTCGCCGTTTTCTTCCCACCAATCTTGTCCACCAGGGGTGCGGTATAGGTCCGACACCTTCCATGGTTTCTCAGCCCCCGCGCCTTTCATTGCTTTGGTTAGCTTAGGGGGCAACTTGTTGGAAACAGTCTCAGGCACCTCCCCATCATAACCCATCTTAGGCCACACCTTGTAACCGACCCATTCGGGTCTCTCGGTATCCCGGTAAGCCTCACAGGACAGGTACTTGGCACCCATTTTCATAGCCGAAGCTATTTGACTAGCCAAGATTTTTGTACCCAAGCCTTTAGGAGCAGTGGGCTTGAGGTTTAGGGTGTCATTATAGATGTACACTTTGCCTTCGCCGTCTACATCAATCCTTCGTGTTTGCCACAGAGCGTGGTCTGACTTGACACTTAACTCTATAGGAGGAGGGTTATCTCCGGAAAAGCATTGCACTGATGATGCACCAACTACACCTGCACCAGCTAGGTCAGCCAGGTCTTTTGTTGAGTGTATGCTGGGTATTTTTTCGCCAAGCTTCTTTAGCAGGCGCTTTTCGCCACGTTTACCTCTTCCGAGCAGGATCTAGTTTTCTTGTACCTTTCTGGAGGCAGTTCAACATCTAAGGTCTTGCCGGACTTGGGCTCCTCAGGGGGCTCCGTGGGCTTTTCAGGCGGCTTAGGCTTGGCCGGCTTAGGCTTGGCCGGCTTAGGCGTCTCCTTGGGCTTCTCTGGCTTAGCTGGCTTGGGCTCAGTGGACTCTGGCTTCTTGGGCTTAGCAGGTTTCTCAGTTTCAGGCTTTCCCGACTCCTTAGGCTTAGCATCATCCCGGGGAGGGTTCTTTTTGGCCCATTCCCTGTAATCCTTCAAGGCTTTCTGGAAGAATCCCTTGTCTTTGAGGGCTGTGCTAAATGCCACATCGGGGTGGTTAGCACGAGTTTTGGGGTTGGGGTTGGGGATCTTCTTTTTGCCGCCGCCGTGGATTGTATTGAGCCACTCGTTCCATCGTGGGGGTGGACCCTTTTTCTGCTTCGTGTCTTCTTCGGATACGTCAGCAGCTTGTCCATACAAGTACCGAGACAAGATATAACGGGCAAGGTGGGTTCGGTTGTTCATCACACTTGGTGTATTATAAGGGGATTTGGGGGAGGTCTTTGCGATGCCAGGTGCGTCGTCTTTACCAAGAGTCCCGGGGGAACACTCGTCTCACGAGTGTTGTTAAAGATGTTGGAGTGAAGTTTCAAATCGTCGCACACTCGACGAAGCAGAAGAAACCATCCCTTACGGGGAAGGCAAATTCCGTAGGCCCCAGGAGGGGGAGATTGGAAATATGTTAGGTTTTTAGGCTCCCTGGTGTATATAAGCCTAGCAGCTTCGAGGCAGTAGTGCCAACAGCCATGTGACGGAGAGATCAATGATTGTCTACTTTACGAACGATACCGAGGAGTTGTTAAAGGTCATGGTTCAGGACGAGGTCGCGGCAGCAGCAGCAGCCGAGACGCATCCGGTCAAGGTCAGTGACCTTCCTGTGGGGTCCTTTTTCGAGTCGTACAGGCCTGATCTGGAGGTAACTATCTACGGCGAGGCCCTACCGTTTTCGGCTGAGGGTCTTGAGCCTGAAGAGGTCGCTGAGGAAGAAGCTTCTTGGATCGAGTCCCGGAACCGTGGCTACATTTTCTGCAAGGCTTTTAGCCGGTACTGCCCCAGGGGTGAGATGGGTGACACCCACATCACCAGGATCACTAAAGTGATCAGTCGTGAAGACTTCGAGGCGGCAAAAATAGGACTTGGGCATGAGAGGGAAGCTCGTAGAGGCGAAAGCGCGTGAAGTGCTGGTTGATGCAGAGGAAGGATCATGAAGACAATTCAATGTCAGAACCACGCTTTGCCAGAGATGGTGAAGATGCTCCTTGAGGGAGAAGCGGCTATTGATACAACCAAGGACTCGTACAGCAGGCTAGCTTGTTGGCTAGCCGAGTTAGAAGAGTATCGTCGCGCCGACTACACGATCAAGGTCGCTTTGGCCGACGTTGCCCGAGTTACTGAGAAGTACTACACGATCGAAGATTGCGGGAGGGGGATAGTGCCGGGGATCTACTGTAGGAAGAGGAAGGGGCATCACGGGACGTGCAGTGCTCTGCATAGTCCGGCTTGTGGTTGCTCTTACTGCCTCGGGATAGAACCGTGTTTCAGCTGTGAGAAGCTGGCCCAGAAGTACAACACGGGACTATGTGAGGAGTGCCACCGCATAGCCAAGGAGGCCGACAAGCATGGAGCGCCCGATCGTACTTGACCGCTCAGTTTCATCAAAGTGTACGTGCTTGATTACGTTGGCCCAGCTGGAAAACCAGTCAAGTCTTTCTTTGGCTTTGTGCAGGATGTAGCTAAGGTCCCACTACCTGAAGATACGTACGAATCCAAAGGTATGTAGCTATCTGGTTTAGGTACGATGACCCATCGACTGGGAAGAAGAGACGAAGGTATACAAGCAGAAGAACAGAGTTGTACAGCTGCACTGTGGTATTTTCCCGTACAACTCTGGAATGATTCGCTTTAGAAAACCGGCACAGTCACTCAGGAAAGATCCTGAGGCTCCTCATGGAGAGCATAGTGACGAGTTTGGACCAACGTACGTGCCTCCAGGCACTTATTCGCCCACCTCTTGCTACCGGTGCAGTGGCACTATGTACGGCCAGTTGATCAAGCCAGGCTGGCGCTGTAGATACTTGTCTGTAGATCTGGATTATTGGCAGACGGGACGGAGCCTGCGCAATTGTGTTAAGTTTCCAGTCTCCCAGGTGTATAAGAGTTAGAGGTCGCTGGCAGAAAGCTAGGTAAGCTCCTCTAGTAGCCTGGACAGCTTAAAAGTCCCTGTGAGGGTACTACATCATAGAATAGCTCTTCAGAAGATGTAGTCTGAAGAGCTGCGAGGGGCTAACCGCCCCGACCTCACTGGGACTCTTAAGCTGTCCAGGATCACGTTCTACTCAGGCGATAGCATGAACAACAAGTCTGACAGCTCTCCCGCTATTACCATTGAGGTAGCATACCGCCAGCCAGGTGGTAGCTGGAAGCGAACCCAGCGCCGCGAAGGGGCTCCGTTGCAGCGTCCGTGACGTAGAGCCTGAGTAACCATTCCGAAATTACCGGTTACAAGAGATTATAAGCACATGGTTTTGCTTGCACAGAAGTGGTCGGGGGAGAATCCTATCGGGTGGTGGTGGTCTGAAAAGCTTGACGGTGTTCGTGCTGTCTGGAAGGACGGAAAGCTCCGAACCCGCAACGGTAACGTACTGTATGCACCTGACTGGTTTGTTGCCGGTCTGCCTACCGAAACTCTTGACGGTGAGTTGTGGGTAGGTCCAGGTCAGTTTCAGCAGACTGTGAGTGTCGTGCGCAGAAATCACCCAGATGAGCGCTGGCGCCTAGTTCGCTACATGGTGTTCGACTTGCCTGCACTCAACCAACCCTTCGAGGAGCGTCTGAGGGCTTTGTATGAAACCATGGCCCCGGCAGCTCAGTGGGCCAGGGCAGTCGTTCATCAGCGGTTGGCTAGCCCAGAGGAGCTGTACAAGGTGCTCAGTGAGGTCAAGGCACATAAGGGTGAGGGCGTGATGCTGCGCAAACCTGGCTCGTTTTACGAGCGCAGGCGTTCCTCAACCTTGCTCAAGGTCAAGACTCACATCGATAGCGAGGCCTTGGTAATTGGCTACGTAGAGGGCAAGGGTAAGTATGCGGGGCAGTTGGGCTCCCTGGTGTGTGAGAGCCCTGATGGCAAACGCTTTCATGTCGGTACCGGATTCACTGATAAGGAACGAGTCTGTCCACCCATAATCGGGCAGGTTATCACCTTTCGGTACCACGAGAAAACCATGGGTGGGATCCCTAGAGAGCCTAGATTCGTATGTGAAAGAGGCTGCTCAACATAGACATTATGCGGGTAGTAGTAGTCTGGTCTGGTGTAGTACTACTTTGGCAACCCTTGGACAAACCCTCCCCCGGGGCGTCTGGGGTTGCCTTTTTATTGTTAGGTACTCTGCATGACCAAACCTGATATCAAGCAAGTTCGTGAGGGAGGTCAAGCAGAGTTGTTCCCAATAGTCTGTCAAAAGTGTCGGAACAAAGTCTGGGCTACCAAGGGCCAACCACCTGCACGCTTCTGCATCTATTGTGGAGCCTCTCTCGAAAAAAGTCTTGAGATCCTGAGTGATACTCGACTAAGCGAGTTAGTGAGTTTAGCAAACTTGGTAAGTAAGCAGCTACATCACGAGAGTGACGAGTTGTTCCGGGCCTTAGCTTGTCAAATGGTCCCGTTGTTGGTAGCCGAGGTGAGACATTACCGGGACACTAACCCGGTTGTGGTGCCTCCTAAGTCTGCTCACACAAGTCAGGACAGCGAACTACATGAGCGTCCCTAACAAAAACCCGGTAGAAGCAAACAGGACTACGGCGAGTCTACGGATGAGGATCCGCACAGATGTAGAGATCATCGAGATTAGTCCCAAGGCAGAGTATGTGCTCCAGGCAGACGGACAGGTGATAGGCAGAGTGCCAGAACTGACCCCGACAGGTGAGGAAGAAGCCTACGCTCGGGGGTACGCCGACGGGCCCGTATCATCGACCAATGACAGCAGAGCCCTTGCATAGTCAAATACTTGTTCCATGCCAACTACCGAGTGTTCAAAGAACCTATCCTCGGTATGCTTGCCATCCTTGTAGACAATAATCTTGATTGGTCCTGTATCAGCACCCCATTCAAGATCTATGATGTAGCCTGGCATGTCTGAATCTCGTTTAACGATTCTGTGGCATATCCGGCGCTCTTCCTTGTCAAAACTGGGACACCACCCTTGGTAGGTAATCCCTATCCCTTCATGTTTTTCGGGTGTTAATACAGGGTCCTGCATCAATTCCCGAGCTTTTAAATAAAGGGGGTCTGTGGCTCGGAAATCCTTAAGCCATTGGCTGTACTCTTGTTGGGCCTTCTCGGCTTTAGCCCGGCGTTCTCTCTCTGCATCCGCAATCCATTCCTCTTGGAGGACTAGCCTATAACCTACTCGTTTGAAAGTTTGGGTAGCGGCAGGTTTTCGTTCCTTCTGAAGATTCTCATCGTCTTCCTCATCCTCATCATCGTCCCAAGAATCATCCTCATCCTCATCCTCATCATCGTCCCAAGAATCTTGGAAGGTTAAGATGGTTCCGTCTTCTTGGACTCTGGGCCAACTAGTACTATCATCAATAACTTGACCTGTTTCAAGCTCGGGCCACCCCGACATGGGGTCAGAAAAGTCGTAGAAGCGGTATTCATAAGGGCAAGCCCAGAAACAACCGGTGACAATCAACATCTGGAGGATCGGGTCGTATCTATACTCTGCCCAGCAAAACCCACATCCTTGGATTGCACCAGCAGGAATATGGTCTACCCGTTTACCGCTATCTAGTTCAACGACAGTCTGCCCTTGATAGTCCTCGCCAGCAATGAGGTAGTCATGTCCGTTGGCATGTGCCTCAACCCAACAATACGGAAAACTGCTATAGTTGCGCCTGACAATGGTGATGGGTCGATTGCCTTCGAAGACTTCACCCTGAGAATAATTCCAGCCCTTCTCTGTCGTCTTAAAAGGGGTAATGACCAATCTGTACTTCCCTGAGGGGGATAGTATTATTTGAGCTTTTTCTTTGAAGGCCTTGGATGCCTGGAAGTACTCTTCTACGGTTTTCCGTTTGAGGCTGTAACGTTCGTTTTGAACAGCCTCTTGTAGAGGACCATCAAGAGCTTCAAAAGCTTCAAAGAACTCTCCATACTTAAGATCCTTAGTCTTTTCCAGGAACTCTTTTGCTCGTTTAGTGTTCATGTTGCTCTAGGAGTAGCTCGGAGAGCTAGAGGTAGGTTAGAGACTAGTCGTTTCCCTAGGGACTCGATAGTAACAGTCGTAACTGTGTTCTCGAAGTCTGGCTCTCGAAAAACGATATATTTGATTCCAGCATCCTCAGCTTTGGTAGCTAAGTGTTTGAGACACTCTTCACTGGGAACTTGTAGAACAACAAGGTTGTTACTCTCGGTATACCAGCGGCTTGCTATAACAGGGTAGCTCATCGCGAAGGCCATGAGTCCGTGGCAAGCTTGGGCAGCCTGAGCACCAGGAGGCAAGTTAGCCCGAACGATGACATAGAGTTTGGGATAGGATTTGCTTTGACTGTCAATGGAACATATTGCTTTCCTTTCCTTTCCTTTCCTTTCCTTTCCTGTGGTGCATCGAGCAAGGGTCAAACTTGCTCAGTTTGGGGGCCCCTACCGAGGGTCGATGCTAATTGGAGGGTCCAGCGGGATTTGCACTCGCGACTTCCCAGTTCATTAGGCTGGGCACTCTTCTACTGAGTTATGAACCCACATGGGCTTACCAGGCACTTCATACCAAGTTTTGGACTCATAGCTTGTGGAGAAGGATTTAAACCTCCGACCTTCCCAGTACTGCTCTTGACAATAGCGGGATACTTCAGCCACTGAGCTATCCGCGAAGATGGAATGACATAGGCCCGCAAACCAGACCACTAGGGTCAATTTACAGGCTAGGTATAGTAACGCTTTGCTCGTGCAAACAACGGGGGTAGAGGGAGCTGTCCTTTGGGTTTCTGTAGGTGAGTTCTCTGGGACAGAGTCGTTACTTTACCCAATTGGGCCTAGAATCAAGGTTGTTGTAGGTACGAAAATCACCGCTGAAGGTCTGCAAGATGCTGTTTCGGTTCGAATCAGTGACCCGCCTGAAGTGCTAGGGCACCTACCTGGAAGACTTCGTAAACAGGTTGTGGAGTTCATCAACCTGAACCGAGACACCCTCTTGGGACACTGGAGGGGTGAGCTTGACGCCAAAGAGATGCTGGATCTGTTACAACGTGTCTGAGACGAATTTCTCTTAACTTTTGACCCTTCTCCGGTGTACAAGTAGAAGAGGCTTAGACAATGAGCTGGCTAAGGGATCACTTTTACAACTTCGTTTATCCCGCCTTTCTAGTTGCGGTAGAGAATCCAGAAGCCAGTTCTGACGAGGTGCCCGAGCACGGACCTTGTGATGTCAGGCCTCTTCCAGGCGAAGTTCTAGACCCCGGGCTGCCCAGTGAGCTTGCGAAGCTCAAGATTCTGTGTCAGCGGCATAGTGTGCCTTGGAACACAAACCGACAGACAATGGCCAGCTACCTCAGAGGCGAGCTACACTATGATGTTCTTCGAAGGAGCCTACTCAGTGCCGAGGCTCAGCGTAAGATTCATAAGTGTTCCAGACTGCTCTTCGCTGGGCGCGATGTCTGGACTCTGGAGGTGCTGGCTCAGCGGCGTAAAATTGCGTCGGTGTACATTCCTGAGATGTCTCGCTTGGTTGTAGACCACTACAGCCCCAGTAGGGACCAGTGCATCTTTTCTCTCCTTACTAAGTACGGTGTAAACCCCAGCGAGTCCTTCCTCATGGTCGACACCGGATTTGTGGGGTCCATCGTCAGAGCGATTTCTAGGGTGATTAAGCGCCCAATCAAGTTTGCTTTGATGTCCCAAAACCCTCAAAGGGTGTCAGAGACAGAACTGCCTCCGTTGAACAGCTTTTCAGGCAACACTTACTTTCGCGGTAAGCAACCCTTCAATGCTAACACGTTGCCTAACCAGCTCTTCCCGAACCGTCGCAGAGCACGTGAAGAAGTTCTTGGAGTAGAATACTTGCCGAAGTACTTCAAGACGGGCACTATAAGGGAGGATCGAGTAGTGCAGTACCTCTCTTCTCCAGTCGACATTGTTGGGGCCGCAGTGCTCACCAGTGACCTCTGGAGGGGCGTGAAACATCGTAAAAATCAGAAAAATCAGAAGGAAGAAGTCATGCATGAACCCTAAGTCATGAGGTTGGCGGTTGGCGGTTGTGTCTGTTAATGTTTTTTTGTTTTGAAACTCAAGTGTCCCAACAGCGTATGGTACGTGATGTTGGGTGCAAGGCTGAGATGGCCGTTGAGTCAAAGTAGAGGATAAATATGAAGTAGTAACTAGGCGAGGACAGTGGTTGAACAAGCTCGCCACTCTTGACCAGTTCAACCACGAGGGTGTTGAGCGCCTATAGCCCATATAGAGCGGCCTCACCCATGACGTCAGCCTCATTTCCTAGATCTAATGATATGTGTGAGTGTGAAGCGGAAATGAAAAACTGGCCTAACGCTTTCCTGACCAACTTTTTATGGCACAGAAAGCAGGAATTTTAGTCCGAGTGCCCTAATGGCGCAAGACCAAGATGGTCGACTCGTGAGGCGGATCCGTTTTCTCAGCATCGCATCAGCGACCTGGCGGAGTTTTCGGAGGGTGATAGATGGCTGGGACCATCGGCGATGGCTTGAACCTTGGTTATGGTATCCAAGCGCCACTGAACCCAAAAGATCAAGACAAGCATCCTGGATCTAAACCCAACGGGCTTTATGTGTACACGGTGAGCTATGACTCTGATGAACTAGATGACTTAGACGAGGATTGGCACTGGCTTCAAGGTGGTTCTCTTCGTGGGCAGGCTCCTTGGGGAGGAGTTGTACTGTAAATGCATATTGAATTTGAGTTGCTTTTCCCTGGTGATACTATTAGTCATGTTACAGCTAATGAGTGTGTTAGGCGTGGTTGGGCTGTCACCGCCGGCTCCGGCTGGTGGGCGGGCCCGTGGGAGCTATCCGTGACATCCCGGCAGCATTGTTGGAGTAGACGAAGGTGGGCATACCTGGGATGCGCTTAAGGAGGATGAGTAAATGAAAATGAGCACTTTGAACTATCGCAGGGCAAAATTCGTATACGAGGCCGCACGCATTGCAGCCGAAGCGGCTGAAGCGCCGATTGTCCCCGAGCCGTATGACTCCAGAGAGGAAGCCTTCAGGGCGCAATTCGAGCAAGTCATTCAGAAGCAGTGCGGACCGGAACGCAGCAGCAATGCTGAGCAGCTTCACGAAGACTGGGTGCGTGCCTATGAGGTGATGGGCTGGGTCTACGGCCCTGTTCGCGACGTGGTGAAGAAGACCCACCCCGACATGGTTCCTTATGCCGAGCTGGGGCACCTGGAGCGAGACAAGGACGCGGTGTTTATGGCACTATGTGAGATCGCTAGAAAGTGGATCCACAAACCGGGTGAAGAGTGCGATGACCAGCAAGAGTTGGAAAAACAACGCGACTTGTGGAGTAGATTATTAGTGTCCGACTACCACCACAAGTGAGAAGAGGCGGCAAAATACCGCGATAAACTTCAACAACGTGTTGATGCACTAGGTCTGAAATGCTTGAAGAACGACATGTGCTGGAAGAGTTGAAAAACATCTGTAAGAATGGCCCACTTTTCCCTGGTGATACTATTAGTCATATTACAGCTAATGAGTGTGTTAGGCGTGGTTGGGCTGTCAGGAATGAGGATGGGTATTTCACAGCCACTCTCGAAGGCGGATCTTACTGCCACTCTCCTTCTGTTCAGGAGATGCTAAAAGATACGACCTTAGCTCCTGTACTAAAAGAGTCAATCAGCCTTATTCAAGAAGAACGGGCAACCAACGATCAGACTCGTGAGCATATTGAAAATGTTCGGAATTTGCTGAACGCGATGGTACGAGAACTGCTGCGACGGGGTGAAATCCATGACCAGAGCAAGCTGTTTGACCCGGAGCGTCAAACCTTCGTGGAGTTCACCTCAAAGCTGAAGAGTAGTACCTATGGCTCAGACGAATACAAGGGGTATCTAAAGGCTATGGAGCCTGCTTTAAAACACCACTACGTCAACAATCGTCACCATCCAGAACATTTTGAGAACGGGATTATAGATATGAACTTGGTTGACCTGTTGGAGATGCTACTCGACTGGAAAGCAGCTACGATGAGACACTCCAACGGTGACCTGGAGAAATCCCTTGATATCAATGCCACCAGATTTGGTATGAGTCCAGAACTTGTCAAAATCTTTCAAAATACGATTCGAGACTTTGGACTCATCGAATGGGGAAGATAGTGGGGACCTTATCTGAAGTCGAAGCATATGTCCGCGACCATAACCCTGGCAGCATTGTTGGAGTAGACGAAGCTGGAAGGGGAACGTGGGCGGGGCCAATTATCGCTGCTGCCGCTGCCGTTTCTGTGAGGTGGCAACCTCCTCCTGGACTGACAGACTCGAAGAAGATGTCCCAAGAAAAACGCGCAGCCATCGTTGAACAGTATTCCAACGATGATGCTGTAGTCATCGGCATAGGCATCGTCAACGCTGATGAGATTGACCAAATAGGAATAGATGCGGCCCAAGCCAAAGCCCAAGCCGAAGCCATCAGAAGTACTTTCTGGCGCCTCGTCTACCCGCCCTTTGTTGTTGTGGATGGTGTGCAGCTACCTGCTATTCAACCGTCCGAAGTCCAACATCTAATCTGTGTGCCTAGAGCAGATCTCTTGGTTCCGGCTGTATCGCTAGCAAGCGTCTTTGCAAAGGTCACACAAGTAGCACGTATGATAGACTTTGAGAAACAGTACCCAGGGTATGGTTTTCAAGCGCATTGTGGCTATGGGACCAGTATGCACCAAGAGGCACTGGAACGCTTAGGACCCTGCAAAATCCATCGTAAAAGCTTCAAACCAGTGGCTAGAATGGTAAAGTCCATTCCGGGGGAAACTTGGATGCTGCTGGACTAAAGATAGCCTTAGGCTGCGCTTTTCAGAGCCAGACGTAGGTTGGACAACAGCTTCTTTCCAGCGGGCTCAATAGCCAGAGCCGTGATGCTGTTGCCAAAGTCAGGCTCTCGGAAGACCGAGCAGGCTATCCCAGCATCCGAGACACGGCTTGCTAAGTGCTTGAGACAGATCTCGTCTGGGACTTGGAGCACTACTAAGTTGTTGCTCTTGAGATACCAGAATTGATCAATCACTGGGTGCTCTTGTGCCCAGAGGCGCATGGCATGGCAGGATTGAGCGAGTTGTGATCCGGGGGGCAAGTCAGATCGCACAACGATGTAGAGTTTCAGAGTGTCTTCTAGTGGGTTTCTGTCAATGGGACATGGCTTGATTCTCCTATTTATTTCCATAGATAAAGGTAGGCCCGGTGGGATTCGAACCCACGACTTTCGGGATCATTACTCCGCGACGCTCTACCACTGAGCCACGGGCCTGTAGAGGACAGGGCTGGAATCGAACCAGCGACCTCCTGACAGCTTTTTACACCATCAGACGCTCTACCAATTGAGCTACCCATCCTTGGCGGAACTGCTAGAGAAGACCCGTTGAGCCCATACATCTCGCTTGTGGGTGGTGCTGAGGTCACTTCTCCGGAACCAACGCATCCGTAGCAGTTCCAGACCGCAAAGAAGGATTTGAACCTCCGACCTTCCCAACACCACTCCGGGTGATGCCGAGATGCTCTAACCACTGAGCTACTTGCGGAAAAGAAATGCAACAAGCCCGCAAACCAGACCACGAAAGTCAGCTTGCAGGCTAGATACAGAAACGCTTTGCTCGTTCGGACAAAGGAGCCCTCTTGGGGCTGACTGTCAATGAGACGAAATAAAGCGTGTCATGGAAGTCAGGATAATCACCCGTAAGTGGTTGTCAATCACTTTTCCGCTTCCGCTTCCATTTTTTCTAACTTATCATAATATTTAGAATCTTCGGTAAGGTGATCATAAACAATCTCTCGGGCGATAGCAGGGTCATCGGTATGTTCCTGCTCTACTTTGAGTCCTTTAGCCACTTGCTTAGGATCTACGTTTTTGGGAGCCCCTTTATCAGCTAAGCCTCCGGGTAACCTATCTTGATTCTTAGCCCTACGATCGTAGCTATAAATTTCACCCATGGCTTCTATACTAGTCAACAAGAAGAATGTTGGTGTATCTTGATGAGGCTCTGTCGAGTATCGTGGGCACTCCTGGTTTGGCCAGAGCCGACTTCTTCCATCACATAGGCGACGTTGTAGTGCTTTTTGCTCCTTTGGCCTTCTGTTCTAGAAGCACGATCGATGCAAAAACGCAAAATTTGCAGTCTTAAATTTCTCGTTCGTATCTGAGTGGCAATTACTGCTAAATTTTTCTATCCTCTTTAGTGTACTAGCTAGTACTAGCTGGTCTAGAGCAAGATGTCGCGTCTACACGAAATCAAAGCCCAGAAAGAGGCCAATCTGCGCAAGAAAGTGCAGGCCCGTGCTGTACGAGAGGCAGAGGAGCTTCTGGATCGGTCTAAGCATGTCTCGAAGCATCTCAAAGTTTTGGAAGCGCTGCGACAGCACAAGCCAAAGAAAAGAGAACTGCGCAATCGGCCAGATGCTCGTTTCGAACAAGCTTTGGATCTGGCACGCAAGTACGGCTTGACTCACGACCCTCGCGATTGGGTTCCCAGAGGCAAGAGCCCGGAGACTCGGTTTATCTCCTACTGTGAGCATATACTGGCTGCGTATCCGTGCCCCAAGTTCTTTTGGTCAGTTTTTGACGAACCCGATCACAACCTGAAGGCTTTGTTACTGAATCTCGTGAGAAAGTTGGCCGGTGGTGCCAGTCTGTACAAGATTTCGGTTGCTGGCATCTACGGTATGACCCTCCCACTCACGAAGCGAATGTGTCACGACTTCATGGTTGGTCGGCAGGAGCCTACCTTTATGCGGGCGCTTCGATGGGCACAGGTAAAAAACCTGGGTGGTGACCGGAGGTTGTTCGAAGCATTCATGCGAATTCGTGGAAACTGCTTCAACGCTCGGGAATGGGAAGAATTCTATGCCAGTGTCCTCGCCTGGTTTGCTCGTCAGGACATGGTCAACCCCGATGTCATTGGCCCACTGTTCGACTACCTGATTCATCGACGTGGCGGAGACCCAGCATTCTCGATGGCAGGGCGTAGTGTGCAGGCTCTGATGCAGGGGATGGCCCAGTGGCACAACGAGCTGAGCAAGACCAAACCCTCCAAGGATGTTGTACAGTTCCCGAAGAGCGGGTTGCATGACGGTGTCTACAAGCAGCCCGTAGATGGGGTAGACTGCTTGTGGTATGTCGAAGAGATCCTGACCTCCAAGAAGCTCAAAGACGAGAGCACCGAACTCAAGCACTGTGTTTTTTCCTACACCGATAGCATTGTGAGGGGTTGGTGCTCGGTCTGGTCGCTCTACCCCAACTATCCCAATATTCAGCACCGGGCAACCATCGAGGTCAGGCAACGCAAGATTGTCCAGGCTCGTGGGGTTTGCAACAAGCCTCTCACCAAGGAAGCCTATCGGGTGATGATCGGCTGGGCCAACCAAAACGGGTTGAGGATCGAAAAGTATGTGTAGACAAGGGCTCTTGATATGCCTGATATTTTGAGATGCTGGGTGGTTCGAACCGAGTCAGGAGCCTTGTGCTGTGGGGCCCATCCCTACGATTCTGAACAAGAGGCAAAAGAGGCCGTTCTAGTAATTGGGTCAGACCTGGGCGAGAGAGTCTGGGTCGTGGTCCTTCCTTGGAGCCTAAGCTGTGCAACGACTAACTGAGACAACCAAGTATCCTCTCACGACGTTCAAGCGGTGTCAGCTCTGTGGTTTCGTTTCAAAGGACATCTGCGAATTTGACCTGATTTTGGTTAGAGCTATCCACGATGAAGTCAGCTTGGGTGTTGTTTAGTGAGCTGCGTTGTGGACTTCACAGTTCTATTCCGCTCTGCTGTATTACCTGGTATCTAGGCCCTTGGCAGCTAATTTCCTACGGTCGGGCTCCGAGACTTCGTTCAGCGTACTTTGATTTGCTTCAGACCAAGGGCTTTGGTCACATCGGTTGTCCCTGGTGTGTCGCCAGGGACAAGATCACGGTACTGAGGTCTTGCAGTTGCTGGCGTCCACGAGTCACTTCCTGGTTTCTCTAGCAGCATCAAATCTGGCTTTTACGCCAGGTCCCCAAGGTGGTGGCTCGACAGGTTCAAACTGGTGATCCCCGAGGTCAGCACCGTCCCAGTCACCGGAATGGTCCACCAGACTGAGACCGTACCAGTGCCTCTTGACGCCTTTGAGATTGCGGGAGCTGAGTTTTTCATCCACCCAGCCATAGGTCTTGCTATCCAGAGGCTTGTTGAGTCTTACCCAGGAGCCCAGAGGTAGCTCTGGCTTCTCCTCTGGAGGTTGCTCATACAAATCAGGGGTATCGACCCAGGTCGAGAAAAAGGCGGGTATGTGGGTATATCCCAGTGCGATGCTGGCGTTGGTCCTGTGAATACCGTCACCTATCCCCCACTTGGACCCCTCCTTGTTCACGTCGATGGGGTCCAGAGGCTGCCCTTTCTTCATCAGCTCAAGAGCTTTCTCGAACCTGGGGGGATTCCATACCTCGGGAACTTTGATACTCTTGATCGGGATTATCTTGATCTCGTACTTTGAATACCCGCCGTACTCACGAGCGGATTCTGCCTGACTCTCTGGATTGTTACGCTGCCTTAGACGCCGAGTATCGTACTTGTAGTAACTCCGGCCTGCCTTGAAGCGTCGGAGGATTTTGGCAAGATCCAGGGACATCACTGATGTGCTGGCTACAAGAAGAACCTGATGGATGCTAATTTGGCCTTAACTTCTTCAACCCAACCGTGTACTAGGGACATGGGAACGTACATCTACTCAGTTCGGACCTCTTCGGTCACCGTAGCCGGTATCGGGTCGGTCTATGCTCTGGCCTACCTCCTCAAGCCCTCTTGGGTCTGGGGGGAGACCTGTGGCAAGACCGCTCGTCTGGTCGGTAAAGCCGAGAGCACCTGGGCCAATCGCCAGGAACGCCCCAAGTATGTGTTTCTCACCCCGGACACCAAGCCGGCTGACGGGCTCCCTGTGTGGGAGTGGGATGGTCGCAGCAGCGACTACGACACCACCTTCTCTGGTAAGGTGAGGACCGTGGGGGTCCTCAGGTCCACCAAGGTTGGTCGCAAGACCGTCTGGACGGTCGAGCCGGAAGCTCAGAGAACTACCGCAGCTTGCCAAGGCTAGCGTCGCGTTCACGTTTATTTACTAGTCTTTAACTTCTCGGGTCTCTTCGGTGTAGTAGAGCTATGAACACCGTAGCGCCCCCGGAGTACGAGTCTGTGCTTTCCTTCGTCGAGTTTCTCTACGAGGACGACCGTGAGGAGTTCAGCCACACTGAGCTGCAAAAGCTCAATGAGTACACTCACAAGCCGATCCGTGAGCTTCGGCACGAGCTGGAATCCTATGGGCTCAGGCTCGCAGCTCGACCCTCTGAGCCCAAAGTTCGTGGGTTTAGGTCAAACAATCATGATCGGTGGCAGAGCTACATGAGCCATGGGGGATCGGGTTGGAGCCAGATCTCCGGCTTCGCTGGACAGGAGGGGTAGGACCGTGACCAAGCAGACTCTAGATCAGTGACAGGCAGCTACACCACGAGCTGTTGTGAACCGTTTGGCTCGAAACAAAATGCGAGCTAGGACCTACGCACCGGACTGGCTCTGTCCTAACGAGCGTTGGCTCGTGCTGGATCGGGAGCGAGTCGGAGATCTGGTCATCTTGCTGTGTCCGCTCTACGGAGTGGTCGGGTCGCAACTTCGACTACGCGGTCTTTACCGACCTGCTGGCGCCAAAGTCCTACCCATGTGACAAGTTCGTTTCTACGCTTCGTGGCGGCAAGGCTCTGTTCCGAGAGATCGTGGCTGATGAGAAAGCAAGGAGCTTGTAACGTGGATGTACTCAAGGTGTTGAAGGTACGGTTGTATATCTCGCAGGAGAGCTGTGTACGCAACCTGCACTCTCAGTTGCAGAGCCTGCAATCGAATGTCGCCAGGGCTATCGAGGCTTTGAACAAGGGGCAGGCTTTGGACGAGAACCTGATCCAAAACGCTGGGGGCTTTGCTACCCACATCGCTAAGTACAACCTGGGCCTGGAATTGGCACCGTATCTCGAAGCACCTGAACCTGAGCTGGACCCCAAGTCCTTGGCCGCAGTACTGAAGTAAGTATCAATGAAAATCATCAGTTCCAATATTTGCACCGCTCTGGACCCCCACCCTGTGGGCTCCAAGGTACTGCATCCCTATGAGTTTGGGTCAGCGCTCTCACGAGCCATCGAAGCGCATGACTTCAGCCAGGATCGTATCCCTGGTCAAGGGGTCCTGGATCTTAGCGAGGCCCTCCCCTACGTCTCAGCTGGTGAAGGTTTGAGGACTGGAGACCCCGCTGACTATGTCGCGGTTCTGCACCGTGGCAAGGTCGGGCTCTATCTCAAGCGGGAGCATGCCGCTGAGTGTATCTCCTGCTCTGCCGTGGTCTACACGCTTGAGGCATACCTGGCAGACCCCGACCTGAAGGATGAGCCTGAAGAAGCTGCTAGAGTTGTTGAGAAGCGTGGAGGTGTTGCTACGCACGTTCTAGTAGCGGTTCTAGCTTCTGCTGTCAAAGACCCCCCACTCACCGCTGGACGCTTTGTAGCCAACTTGGCTGGTGGTAACCGTGAGGCTCTGGTTTGGTCCGCAGACGAGATCAGAGACAAAGCCAAGGCTATCTCGGAGCATGGGATGAAGTGGTGCCCTGTTGCGGGTTGAACCAATGTCTAGGCTAGATGTCAAAGCGGTGAAGACAGCGAGCCGGATCTGTGACTTCTTGATCAAGCTGAGTCAGGAACAGAGCAATCGCTGGAACAGTGTTAGGCCTGAGTGTATGCCCTATGGCGATCTTGCCTATGGCAAAGCTCTGATGGACTGGTACCAGAACGGCTGCCCCAAGAGTGCCTGGTTCAGCTATGACCCTAGCGAAAAGCCCTGTCCTTATCTGGTGGAGTTTCGAAAAGAGCTAAGTGCTGAATTTGGTCTGAGAATCCTCACTCACGAGGAGCATCTAGAGGAAGAGAAAAAGCACCAACGAATTCTGCACACGAAGGTTACCGACTGGGCATTCGAGACTCAAACCACTAACTCCAAAGAGTTAACAGCATGAGAGTTTTGTTTCGATTCTTGCTTCATCGAGGACTGCCACCTGCCCGGACGCTTTGCAGCGTCGTGGGCCTGTGGTCTCCCAATCCACTCAAAGTTTCTGACAACCTTTGCTGTCATCTTGTGGATCGAATCTTGTCGAATCCTCTTGATTCTTAGATGAATCTTTGAAACCTGAAGCTTGGCTCTGGCTCTATTCCTTGAGCCTTTCAGTTTCCTAGCGAGCCCACGCTGCGCACGGGCGAGCTTAGTCGCATACTTCTTTGTAGCACTGGGGTTCCTAACCTTGGTTCCATCTGACATCGTTGCTAGAGTTTTGATTCCTAGATCAATCCCAACCGAGGCTTGGGTTTTGCATCTATTGGGATAGACATAGGACTCAGACAACTCAACTTGAACCGAGGCGAACCAATCCTCTCCTTCTCTGGAAATTATTACTGACTTAGGAGTCCCAGGAAACCTTAGCTCTTGAGTCATCTTGACTCGGCCCAGTTTTGGAACTCTTAGATATTTGCCCTGAATCGAGAAAGCGCCTACCCCGAGGTAAAAGCTTAACTTCCTAGGCTTTTCAGGTGTACTAAAGCCATGAATAAGCCAGTGGTTGAGTTGCTTGGACGGGACGGAAACGCTTTTGCCATCATCGGTTTGTGCCGGAAAGCAGCACGTAAGGCGGGCTGGACCCAGGAGCAGGTCGAACAGGTTCTGGGCGAGATGATGGCCGGGGACTATGACCACCTCCTTCAGGTGGCCATGAAGCACTTTGAAGTGTGCTGATATTCTTCTTGTTCTAGGTATCTAGTGAATCTCCCCTCCCTAAAGGGAGGGGCTTCTCATTTGATTTGCATCAAATGAGCTACTTGCAGGGATTCCGCCTGAACTACCTGGTTTAGAACCAGGATACTTGCTTGGGTAGACCCAAATGATTCTGGGTATCTCTAGGTCAGGATTGGCTTGAAGCTTTCCTACCTTGCCGATCATGTAGATGTTCAAAGATCCAACTACATCTCTAGGAGCTTTGAACCCACATTGTTGGCACTTATAGATCCGCATCTCTGCCGGCACCCGCATACCGGACAGGTCTGCGAGCTGTAAGGCTCGGGGACGGTGTCCGCCCCTGAGGTTTTGTAGTCTAGCTGATTGATGATCTTTCGGTTGCAGGCTTACGTAGATTTTGGCTCCAGGGAATGTGTCAGCTACTTTCCTAGTAGCCTTATGAGTTATGTCTCTGATTCTGTTCCTAGCCTTATCCAACATCTTGTATTTACGACGCTGAGTACGCCGCCAACGGCGAGAACCTTTCTTTAACCCAGACTGATGAGAAGACATTGAAGCCAGGTTCTTGGCTCTCCATTGAACCGTGGCTTTAGCTTCTCTCCCGCTAACAAGGAGAGCTTTCTCACCATCTGTTGCAGCAATTAGAGTGTTCACCCCTAGATCAACACCCACTACAGGACAACGTAATTGCTACGTTCACTGCTAGGTTTAGGTTCCAGGACAGGGTTCTGTGGCCTGGGGATCGATTCTACGATGAGTACATGTGAGCGTCTCACGTAGTTTGGTTCGATTTTCCTTAAGTTCCTAGCCCTCTCATGAATCCAGCCGGTTTGGCGGTACAATTTACAGTGCCGACTGGTCCGACCCTCAAGCGCAACGGTATGCTTGTGTAGAGCAAGTCCGGCACTGGGCTCCAAATCCCATTGCTGGTTGGTTAACAGACCAACTAGTGGGGTTATGTATAGGCAATCCTTGGGGATTCTTCGGTATTGATTCCAGCAACTCGTTGATGCAAGCAGCACAGGTGTCCAACAGGGTTCAACCCTAGCACCTGGAATTAGTCCTGTCTATTTAGCTAATTACAAGAAATCGACATAAGGACTAACTTTTTCTTGTGCATGTCGTATCATAGGTGTATCTAAGTTCTACAAGCCCATTTTGTGGGCACACAACGGTAAGTCATGAAACATCAAGCCACATCACTCAAGTCGTTAGCAGGGAGTATCCTCCCAGCGACGGTGTGGTATTGTGTGCCACTGAATCCCCTCCGTTCTATTAAGTTTGCCAGCCAGGAGGGTGATACATAGGCGGCTTTCTCAGACACTCAGATGGACTAGAGAAGGCCGCCAAAGGGAAACCCGAGGTGGCCTTCGGCGTTTTAGGACTTACGATTCTGCTTTAAGACTTTAGCTTCTCAGGTGTAGTACGGTCATGAACACGCAGGGCAACAGCATCAGGACTCAGGTTCGGATCGAGACCTACCAGTTGAATCTGGATCTCGCGGTCCAGAAGCTGGTCGAGGACAGGGCGGTGCAGATGGTTCGACGTGCGGTCAATGCCTGGCTCTATAGCCAGAACTAGGCTAGGGCGAGTTGGGAAAAGAAAAAGCTTAAGCTTAAGATCTTCTTCTCAGAGGTGTAGTAGTAGAGACCTGGAACGTAAGTAGGCCGAGGGTACGGCCGACGGTCTGTAAAACCGTTGCCCACGGGGATAGTGGTTCGACTCCACTGCGTTCCACCGCGTGTAATTCATTTGTGCGTACTTCAGAGTATGCCACAGTCCCTTCCTATCAACACAGCAAAGCGTGCAAATCTGCGAGTAGCAGCCTGGCGAAGAGGTATTAAGAAACGTGCAGTTGAGTACCTTGGAAGTAAGTGTCTGATCTGCGGTTACTCAAAATGCTTGGATGCTCTGTCCTTTCACCATCGTGACCCAGGACTCAAGGAGTTCCGGTTAGGATCCTATGCGGCTGGTTGGGAAAAACTGCAAAAAGAATTGGATAAGTGTGACTTACTATGCCTTAGATGTCATGCCGAGGTTCACGCTGAGTGGAAGTCCTCTAAGGTTTTAGAGCAGGAGGCTATTCTAGCAAAGTATAATAGAGCCCTCCTTACAGAAGTTCGATGTGCTCAGTGTTCGAGACCAAAATTAGTACCCCCGTCTAGAGTTATAAGGTCCCCCCGGCATTTTTGCGACAGAACTTGTAAAGGGTTGTTCTATAGAAAAGGGTCCCAGAAAGTCGAGGTCACTAATAGAAGAAGAATCACCGCCTACCCACAAGACACCGACCTGTGTAGGTTGGTGTGGAAGATACCCGTGAGAACTCTAGCCAAGTCTTTGGGGGTTACTGGGGAGGCCCTGAAGAAATGGTGTAAGCGTCGTGGCATAGCGACTCCTCCTAGAGGTTATTGGGCCAGAGTGCAAAGTCTTTCGACAAATTCCAAATTGGAGTAAGTGGTATCTCACCAGATATCTCTGGAGACACGTTCGATTCGTGTGTTTGGAACCAACCGGGACCAGTTAGCTGGCTAGTTCTCTGAAAACCTTACAGGACTTGGCATGCACCGTTAGGTGCGTGACCTCTCCTGGTCCTTTTTGGGGCGTCGTCTAATTGGCAGGACAACGGTCTCTGAAGCCGTTTATGGAGGTTCGATTCCTCCCGCCCCAACTCATTCCAGCTTAGCTCAGTCGGTAGAGCAGGCGGCTGTTAACCGCAAGATCGTAGGTTCGAGTCCTACAGCTGGAGCCCATTCAGGAAGAAGACGAAGTCGATCTCCTGGTTGGTCTCGCCAAATCGGGATGTAGGGTAGTGGTAACCCACCAGCTTTGGGAGCTGGGCATCGCCAGTTCGAATCTGGCCATCCCGACGGAGCCATTAAGGCTCTGACACTTAGTTTAGATCCGCCTTGAGACGCCTTCAAGGGTCGGAGGATTTCGATTAGGTGTCACTTCTCCTCGTCTGGATGGATTCCAGCACGACTCTACGAAAGTCGTTGTCTAGGTTCAATTCCTAGCGGGGAGGCTGCGGGTATGGAGCAACAGTGGCTCGTCAGCCTCATAAGCTGGAAATCACCGGAGGCAGCTTCCGGGCCCGCTACCAATCTGGGTGTAGCTTAGTCTGGCAAAAGCGTTGCGTTCGGGACGCAAAGATTGCTGGTTCGAGTCCAGTCACCCGACAGAATTCGCTGGAAGTACACTTGGGGTGTGGCTCAATTGGCAGAGCGCCGCGCTTTGACCGCGGAGGTTACAGGTTCGAACCCTGTCACCCCAACTTTCTTTTCTGGCATGTCCAAAGTTCTGAGGAACCTTTTCGTTAGCTCCAAGGCGGAGCCCTATCCGAAGGTTGAGGGTTCGAGTCCCTCTCATCTCACAATTCTGTCATTGGGATCGGAGGCGCTTGGAGCGCCGATGCGTTGTCAGCGCATGTCGAAGCGAGTTCGATTCTCGTCGGTCCCGCCAGCTCTAGACTTCAGCAAGACCGCATGTACGACTTCGGTCGGAGGGCGGAAAGGGAAGCGTGATGCCCTTTAGGGAGGACCAAAATCCGGGTCCAAAGTAGCGCAAACCGTGCGGCTGTTGTCCGGCGTCGGCTTCCCTGCTGGGAGGAGCAAACCAGCGTCTAGGTCGTGCTCTGGGTAAGCGGATTGGGCTCCAAACCCGATCGCCTGGGAGGTTCGATTCCTCCACGACCTGCCCGTGCCAGTTGTGGCTGGCTAGTGGGACTGGTTTCCCATGAATGAAGCAGGGTCACGCCTGTAAAAATGAACCCCGGACCCCGGAGGGGTCGCCTGGACAGAGGCGTTAGAACACACCGATGGAGGGTTCGCCCAGCGAAGTCAGGAGTTCACTGTCTACTTTTCAAATGTCGGCGAGCCTGTTTTGCAGGTGAGGACTCCTAGGGTCCTCTCCTTTAAGCCGACGTAGTTCCAAGGTGGAACACCTGCATGGTAAGCAGGAGGGCTGGGGTTCGATTCCCCTCGTCGGCTCTGAGAAGATCACCAACGGCATCGTGAGATGTCGGCCCCAGGCACCACTCCTGTAAGGTGCAACGGGTCAGGAGCTTCGCGGGATTTGCTCAGGGCACCTTGGGCTTTGACTGACGGTCAGCGCAGCGGCTGCAACCCGCTGTTCGAGAGTTCAATTCTCTCCGAGCCCTCTGCTGCTTTTTGCAGCTCAACCGACTCTGGAGGTGCCTCTCAGTACTACCTCTTGAGTTTGAATCCAGGTAGCTGGATATAGGCACAGTAAAAGTACTGAGAATGCCGGGCGAGTGAGCAGGTGAACACACCAGTCCTACAAACTGGCTTTGCGGGGATCGTTACCCCGGCCCGGTACAAGTAGAGCCTTGCTCAAGTCTCTTGAGCAAGGCTCTAGTGACGGCTTTGTTAGCAACTGGGAGATAAACCTTCGCTTTGTTTGTGGTAATTGTGATATGCAGTTGTCCACATACAAGAACAGAAACCGTGGAAAAGGCAGGTTTTCTAGACGTAAGAGGTATGCTGAAGGGAAGTCTTACTGAAGCAGTGTAACGCCCGCTTAGCTCAACTGGTAGAGCACCTGCCCTGTAAGCAGGGGGTTATCGGTTCAATTCCGATAGCGGGCTCTGAGGCAGCCTCTCTAAGTACAGCTGTTCATCGACATTGCGCAGAGGGTTTTGTTCGTGGAGAGGCTCCATCTTCCGCCACTTTTTGGTTAACTTCCTAGGTCGTCAGGTGTAATACCTGTGAGGTAAGAGACATGAAAGCCTACGGTGTGAAAATCATCGAGCACCCTGACGTCTTGGACATCCAGCAAATGGGTGCCAAGAGCCGAACCGGGCGTCTCCCGAAGCATGGTGGTGGAGACTATCGGGGCTACTGCCGCCGCAGCAACAAAGTTCAGACCCGCCGTTACTGGAAACGGATCGCTCGTCGGGCTGGTAAAGCTGAGTGCCAAGAAGGTTGAACTTCTTTTACTTGACCGAAGTGCAGTGAGGTTATAAAATGGTGTCGGATGAAGAAATTTGTTGTGCCTGCGGGCACATTCTTGATGTAGACTTCTCACACTACAGTGAGTCCACTGGTGCACCTGTTTATGCCGTGAGCTGTGGCTGCCCGGTCAAGGCAATCCCTGCCGGGAAAGGTGACCTGAAGTACGGGTCAGCACCTAAGGGGTGCTTCGGAACGCTGGGGGACTTGTTCAAGAAGACTTAGATTCGAGAGTCGGGCTCAAGGAGGGCCACCTGATTTGGGGTCAGGGCATCAGGGGAGTTCGATTCTCCCACTCTCGACCGACGCTTGCTAGAGGTATCTTTAGATGCTTCGAGTGGATACACAAAAGTGTGTTCCGGCAGGTGTCTTAGGGGAAACCGCCGTTTAGCACCTGGGTAGTTTGGCGGTATCTCACCAGGTCTCCGGGCGTCGGTCTACGCCTTGGTGTAAAAATAAAGCACTGCATGGTGCGTGACCACTTTTGGGGCTGTAGCTCATCTGGGAGAGTGCGGGCTTTGCAAGCCTGAGGTAGACGGTTCGATCCCGTTCAGCTCCACTAGAGATATTTCGGGCCTCTAGCTCAAGTGGTTAGAGCACCCGCCTCATAAGCGGGAGTGTGCCGGTTCAATCCCGGCGGGGCCCACTTGGCATCTCTAAAAATTCGGGGAATACCGGGTGACGGTCACCCACTTAATGGCTTTTCCGCTGCTAGTAGCGGCGGCCCCATTGAAGCACAGTAACTCAAGCCATAAAACGTGTCTAGTCTCGGCCCAGGCACTCACAAGCAAGAGGTTCGACTCCTCGATTCCCCACTGAGACACCCAACCGGGCAAGCTAACAAGCAAACTAGCTCATTCGGTAGAGCATCAGCCCTTCAGCTGAGAGTACTTGGTTCAAGTCCAAGGTCTGCAATCCAAAACCGCTTGCCTCCTCGGATGTCTCAAATCTTTTGGTCCTGTGTCCAAGAAAGATTTTCGAATATCAGATAATCAGGCTCAAGCGTTTTGCTGTGTGACCAACCGAACAAGCTCACAAGCAAATAAAACAGTCAGAAATGGCTTATAGCTAAGCAGATTCCATGGGAGCGCTACCGAAGGTGCCCCTCGGGTCATTAGCTCCAAGGCGGAGCAGTCGGCTCTTACCCGACAGGGCCAGGTTCGATTCCTGGATGACCCACCAGTAGTCTAGTTTCTTCAGAGGCTCATGTGGTCCATGATCCCAAGAGTAAGTTGCGCAACTCTGACCACCGCTGTTCCCGAGAAGACTCTAGATGAAAGGCAGAGACGTAGCTCAATGGTAGAGCACCGGAACGACTGATCAGTCTTTTGTATCCGGATATGTGGGTTCGAATCCCATCGTGTCTGTTGAGGTCTTCAACGCTCTGGTTGAGCTATTCTGTCTGATACGCAGAATGGCGGGGTTCGACTCCCCGGAGGACCACTGGCTGTGTAGCCTAGCGGAGATTTTGCACACTCGACGTGGGTTCGAGTCCCACCACAGCCGCTGTCCCCAGGCAAGGGACTCGTAGCTCCGCGACTTAGAAGCGTGGCTCTAGCAAGGGTACTGACAGCTACAACCAAATTGGAAGATGTAGTCGGAGTGGTTCCGACACCCGCCTGGAAAGCGGGGCGATCCGCAAGGGTTGGAGGTTCGACTCCTCCATCTTCCGCCGCTGTGTGCAAGTCCGATTCTTGCATCTTTGAGGAGGTCATCGATTACCGGCTCCCGATAGCAGTATCGATTCTGACTGCGGGCTCTGATAGGAGGAGGTGGCTGCTGTGCGAATGTATCCGAATAGCGAATCTGACCAGGAAGAGCTTGCGAAGCTCAATATTGAGTCCTGGATGGTTGAGCAGTTGAGGCTCAATCCCAACTACGTCTTCTGGGGTCCGCACGAGGACTGCATGTGGCAGGAGGGGGAGGGGTGGTCCTCTCGCGTCCTGCTCCAGATGTGGGGGGACTTCAAGTTGTTCGAGCTTGATGATCTCAACGAGGTCGTGAACTTCTACTTCTATCTCTGGCGGCCAAGCGAGAAGTGCCAGTGCTGTCAGCGGCTATCATCCAGATGCCCAGTGGATCTCAGAGTCTTTCTACAGGCACTCGTCGCCGTTCGTCCGTGAGACAGCACAAGAACGCCAGAGCAAAGAGCTATTGGCTCGCTTTTCGGGCGAGGTCGTAAGCGGCCCGCTCCGAGTGCGAGGTTTCCCGAGAGAGGATGTACTGGCCAAGTACGGTCCCGAGTTCAAAGCGTTTTGCGAGCAAATGCGGAATGGCGACGGCTTCTGGAACGACAAGGTCACTCAAGAAGAGGTACAAGCTCTGCTAGAACATGATCGGCTTTACGATCTGACACGGGATTACGTCCCAGGTAAGGGATGGGTCGGGAAGAGCCCTCCTGTCGTACCCACGGCAGAAGAAGTCAACCTGTGGCAGCAGAAGGGGGGACTGAGCACGCACGACGCCATCAACCGAGGCATCCTGATCGAGGCCCGCTGCAAGCGCTTGGGGGTGCCCTACGAGTGCCCCGAATGTGGGGGGAGCGGCGACGTCTTTACGGAGCCGGGTGGCAAGCTTGGGATGGTGCTCTGGGTCATTCACCCACGCAAGGGCGCCTCAAGGGGTGTGGAAATCGCAGAAATCAAAAGGGAAGAGCTGCCAAATGTCTACGCGTACCTTCGACTAGCTGCTGCGCGCAATGCAGAGAGATTTTCTAAGGTGGTCGGCATGTGATAGCTTTGCCTCAAAAACCTTCCCCAAACCCAATCTCTAGAGCAGAGAATCAAAGCCTTAGAGGAAAAGATATCCCAATAAGGATCTCTTCCAGAAGGTCAGTAGGGGTGTCTATAAGTGCTTGTCTCAGGATTCCGAGGATGGCCGCCAACCTTGCCTGCCCGGGAGGACCTTGGACCAGCCGAGAGGAAACCATTTGAGGGGTAAGTAGGCTGAGAGGACAATCCTCTCAAACGAGCAGCTATTTGGCGAGCAGAAATACCCATGGCGCAAGTAACGACTATTCTGCCTCCATTTTCTCTAACTTGTCATAATATTTGGGGTCTTCGGTGAGGTGATCATAGACTATTTCCCGAGCAATCTCAGGATCGTTCGTGTGCTCTTTTTCCACCTCAAGCCCTTTGGCAACTTGCTTGGGGTCAACGTTCTTTGGGGGACCCTTGTCGGCTAAACCTCCAGGAAGTTTATCCTTACTCCTACGGTCGTAGCTATAAATCTTGTGCATGGTCTTCTCCGAAGGTGTATTGTAGTAGGGTGCAAAGCCTTCTACAATTAGTCATGTTTTGTATCCTTGCCTTGGCTACCCCTAGTGACAAGGCTCGGTGCCACACCTCTTGTTACCAGTGCCGAGTCAGTTGTAAACAGCGTGCATCTGATTCTAAGTCCTGCATCAATACGTGTTTAGAAATCAAGCGCTCTTGTTGCAAGAGTTGTGGGGCTGGTCCTGGGCCGCGGACGACTTGTTCTTGTACCTAAAGGCTCTTTTACTTGGCTCCGGCCTGGTCCAGGATCTTGTTGAGATCCTTGGTGAGGCCCATCAAGTCCTTTGCCCAGTTCACGACACTGTCAAAAGCCGCTACAGCATAGTCCCAGACCTTCTTGAGCTTGTCCAGGATCCAGTCTGCAGCAGCACCTTCTTTGTTTGAGGCGAGCCTGACTTCGGTAGTGGCTTCGGAGCGGGCTACCTCATTCTCCAACTTAGCAAGGGCTGCTCGGGCAGCCTCAAGAATATCTTTCTTAGACAAGTCTTGTGCTGCCAGACTCAGGACCATTTGGAACTGCTTCTCGAACGCAACAACTGGAGCCTGATGCGTCTCATGCCGTTCTGCTGCCTTGGCTAGTTCCGCAACCGCCGTCTTAGCCTTGTCCAGCGACTTGGTAGCGCTCTGCAGATCTTTCTCGGCTTGGGCTAGCCACTGTTGACGCTGCTTGACCCTATTACCTGCTTCCAGACCCTTCTGGTGTGTGGCAATCCGTGTGGTGGCATCGTTGATGGCATCTTGGAGATGGTTGATCTCTAGCTCCCACTCAGCGGCTGTTCTGACAGCATCACTGATCAGCCCCTCACTTTTGAGTCGCTCCTTGACCCAATCCTCGATTTGATCCCCAGTCTTGATCTTCCAAGGACCAAACGTAGCCCCTTCTCCACCCTTGAGATATTGGGGAGGAAGGTCGATGCCCTCTTTGCGACACTTGTTGCGCCAGTAGGCTATTCCGGCCGGAAAACCAAATTTGTCCCCAAGGCGCTCGACTGCATACTTCCAGATCATGAGGGTCTTGGTCGGTATCTCCCCGAGTCTACCCCGTCGGAGGTCTGTACCTTGTGTCGGCCAGAACCTGCCAATCAGCTTCTCGGTAAGCTGCTGTATAGAAACGGTAGGCTATACGCTTTGCGATGTTCTTCAGCATCTCACAGAGCTGGTGTCATCAAAGGATTTTGGCCAAGATCTCTCACGAGTTAGCCCCACCTAAACGATTTTGCTTAAATTTATAGCCGCTCAGGTGTATAAAAAGTATGAGCTGGTCCGTAACTGCTGAAAACAGCGCTCAGCTACCCGGTGTAGGTAAAAGTATCCTCGGCATCATCAGTGAGTTCGAACGGGAACAAGCACCAAACTGGAGGAGCTAGCTGAGGACGAATGGGGGACGCCATGAAACCAGGGTCAATCGCAGTCTTCAACGCGGCGGCCGAACTTCCCGACCGCGACGACGAGGATGCGCGCTGCCAGTGCGGTGGCGATCACTACGGACCGCAGTGGGCAATCGTGGCCATCGGTCCCATGGGCGCCGCTGTCGTGGCGTGCTCACCCGCCCTCGCCTGCGACATGCGAGAGGCAGGCGTAGATGCCGATGACATGTGGGGCTTCGACGAGAGCGACAAGGGCACCGTCCTGGCGTGGGAGGGCAAGATCGTGATGTCGACCGTGGGCGGCCCGGACGGGCGCGATTTCGACGTGGACTACGAGGGGACGTTCAGACGCCTCACGGAGATCGAGATCTCTAGCATCACCAGCGGGAGGCCAAATGTCTAGGACGATGAAGCCGACCATCGCGACGGCACGCAAGACGGCCGGTGGGATGGCCCCGAGATGTGGGCGCCCGATGGTGTCGAGCGGTGGCACCTGCGGTGACGCCTACTGCGCCGCGTCCCCGGTGACACTAGATTTCCCGCCGTCGTCCAGCCCGGCTCACGACCCCGACATCACGGTGCGCGAGGCGTGCCGGCGCCGCATGAAGCTCGACGGCGCGGATGCGCAGGCCCTTGAGCACGCGCTCACGATCACGGAACGCGAGCGCGACGCTGCCCTGGCCGAGGTTGAGCGGCTGCGCGCCCGCCGGCCGATACTGTGCAGGCACGCTTGGCATCCGGGTACGCGCAACAATGTACCGTGCCCCGACTGCGGCAAGGACGGCTGTGGGACGGGAATAAGGTGGGAGACATGAGCGACAATTGGACGGGCAGAAGGGGTCGGGGGACCTAAGATGCAAGCGGATTTGTGGACGGTTCTTCCTGGCAACTGGGGGGCAGCACTCTGTTACGCAACAGGGTCAAAGACTCATAATGAGGCTCTCAGAACTCTAGCAAAGAGTCGAGGTTTGAAGATCAACGAATACGGCATCTGGAAGGGGCCGGAAAGAATTGGCGGAGAGAAGGAAGAGGATCTGTATAACATTCTAGGAATCACCTTCGTTTCTCCTGAGGATCGTGAAGCAGCATAGGTTTGACAATGGCTCTGGTTCACAAAATCAAAGCTGAGAAGGCAGCCAACTTGAAGCAGCGTATGCAGGGTCGCGCTTTTCGCAAAGCCGAGGCTTTGGTTCGTGATCAAAAGCAAATGCAGGCCGAACAGCGGTTGGCCACAGTCTTGAGGGAGAAAAGAAGGAGGACAAAGCATACCAGGCAAGACCCACGCTATGATCGAGTACTAGAGGTTGCTGCGAAGTTGGGCGGACCTGTTAGGGACCCCCAGACGTGGGTGCCCAAGGGAAAAAGCCCAGAAACCAGATTCTTCAGCTACGCCGAGCACATGTTGGCCTTGTATCCTACCCCAAAGTACTTTTTCTCAGTGTTCGCTTCCGCAGAGCGGGAGCGGCAGTTCTTGTGGCGTGTCGTAGGGGAATTAGCTAGAGGCGCTAGCTTGTACAAGCTTGTTTCGTTCGGCGTTGTGCCTATCCCCTTCACAAGGAAGATGTGCCATGACTTTGTGACGGGCCGGGAAGAAAAGGATGTCTGGCGGGGACTGCGTTGGGCTCAAGCCAAGAACTTGGGTGCTGACCGTAGGTTGTTCGAAGCATACTATCGTCAAGTGGGTCACATTGTCCAGGATCGTGCCCTAGAGGTCTTTAACACCAAGGTAGTTGCTTGGTTTGCTCGAAACGCAATGGTCGACCCTAACATGGTAGGACCGTTGTTCGACTACTTCCACTACCGACGTAATCAGGACCCTACCTTCGATCTGTCAGGTCGAAGCGTGCATGTCTTGATGCAAGGGATGAAGGAGTGGCACGCTCTGATCGAAGCCAAAAAGAGCAGGGATTCCGGCAAAGTATTCAAACCAAGTGGTTGGGCCGAAGGGATCTACCAACTAGCCCGGGATGGTTCCCCGTGTACCTGGTATGTGGAGGAGATCCTCACAGCGAAACGGTTGGCAGAGGAAAGCAAGAAGATGCACCACTGTGCTTTTTCCTATGAGAGCAGCATCTTGGGCGGGCGGTGCAGCCTTTGGTCCATCTACCCTGAGGATAAGGACTCTTACCATCGTGTTACTGTGGAGGTGGTAGGTCGACGAGTAATTCAGGCCAGAGGGACTGCAAATTCACCTCCTTCGAAGCTTGCTTCCAAGGTTCTCATCAAGTGGGCTAGCCAAAACGTGCTGAAGCTGGAGTGCTGGGTATGAATCAAACAGGGATCGGGGGAACATGATCATGGCTTTGAAGAGCCTGCTTACCAGTTTAGAGTCGTCAAGGAGTAACTGAGGGCTATGCTTCGCACAGTTACCTCGATCTCATTTGGTGGTCGTAGGAGGCACATCGCTGTTACGTACAACCATCAAAAGCATAACTGGCAACTCCAGTGGGCTTACCCTACCGGAGCTGGACATCTACTCCACCCACCATTTGAGGACGGCTAAAGCTCTAGCCATAACCAGACGTAGAGAACTATACAATCCATCTTGATTCACTTATAGTCTCTGGAGGCATGCCCCTATTTGTCCCCGGAGATTTGGACGCTGATGAGATCGTAACCAACTTGTGGCAAGGAGCTGTTCCTCCAAGAGGACTGGCTCTTAGAAACCTAGGTTTTGATCTTCTGGTACTTTGTGCTCGTGAGTGGCAATTACCTGCCTCAGACTTCCCCTCGGTCCAAGTAGTTCGTGCCCCTAACGATGATGGTCCGGATTACAGCCTTACTAGCATAAAATTGAAAACTGCTATTAAAGCTTCCCGGATGGTGACGGAAGCAGTACAAGCCAACAAGAAGTGCTTGGTAACCTGTGCTGCGGGGATGAACCGGTCAGGTTTGGTTACAGCAATTGCGCTTCATCAACTATTTGGGTGGTCAGGCAAAGCCTGTGTAGAACAGATACGGGCTAAAAGGATGGGATCTGACGGATACCGACCGCTGACCAACCCAGAATTTGTACGGGTATTATTAGCCATTCAGTAGGGCTAGCCTGGTGTAACAAACCTAGGCTTATTAACTGGAAGGGTTCAAGCACCCGCCGACAAGCTCACGTCTCAAATAGAGAATAATGCCCGTGACCACGCCATCCAAATCGTCTCGACGCTCGTGTCACGTAAAGTAGTTTGCTCCCTTTCTTTTTAGCCCAAGTACTCCCGAACCCCAAGAAGGCACTGGACCCTGAGCCAAGGCGGGGCACATCTCCGAGTTCTTGGTCCCCCAGACGATGAAGAAATACTAGGAACTGAGAAAGATCCAGGCTGGGAAACTGCCCCCTGAAGATTCTTTTATCAGACACCCTCAGATATGAATCATATTGCCTCGCCTCAGGACCTCGCTTCGGAACTGACCAAGATCCTAGCTTACTGTGAAAGCTCTGCACCAAGTCGAACCAAGCTAGCTTCTGAGCTGAATTCATTAGCGAATCGTTTATCCGCTCGAAAACCTGTGGAGATTCTGAAAAGAGATTGGCCCGAGCTATGGCCCTGGATGTTGGAGGCTTACAACTTCCTTTCGGGGGACCGCCTCCCCAAGAGCACTGATCACATCGTGGCTTTGAAGTCCGGAAACAAAAAACTGTTTCAAGAGACATTGAAAAGATTTCACGCAGAGGTGTCTTCACAGGATTTGAAAGATTTGCAGCAAATGTCTCCGGGAGTTACAGCAGAGTTGGATAAGATGTCCAAACAGATGCAACGTCTAGCTGCTGCTGGAGAAGAGGACAACTCTTACGGTCGCGGCTATTTCCCATTGCCTCATGAGCTAGCAAGCCTCGGGCGATTTGCGGACGCACTAAAGCCTAGCAACCTAGTGAGCCACAAGGTCTTCCCAGATGAGGGGGCCCACATGCTTACTGCCAAGTTGAGCCGTGTCTCCGTCATGGCAGCCGATATGAAGTCCTTGCTTCTTAGGTATGGGCTTCTTCGTATCCAAAGCAATGAACCTGGAACTCTTGCTTTCTACTTTGGGCCCTATCCTGTAACTGCCAACCAACCCAGTGCCCCGAAATGATCTACGCTCGTGGATGTCTCGGGTAATCGTGTCTTCCCGTAGGTTGCCAAGGATTGATCTCTACGTGTTAGACTACCCCTCGATTCCCCGAGCTATCGGACAAGGGTTCTCACGTATTGCTCGGGCCAACCGCTGGCAGAGTTTTCTACGAGTTCTAGCATGAGCCAGATGATTCAAGAACGCTCACCTTGTTTGATGTGTCCGTAGACAAGAAGGGCTTCCTTAACCCGGCAGAATTTCAACAGCTGATTTGGCGATGCTTGGTGTAAGTGCCAGGCATGTCAGCCTATAGAATCCAGGACCATCTCTATTTAGTAAGCGTGGATCTGCCTAAATCCTCGAAGGCTGTGGCCAAAGAGCGGAACGTCAACCATATTCTTGTGATCGATTGTTCCGGTTCGATGAGCTACGACCTACCGAGGATTCGAGAACAACTTAAGCGCAAGGTCCCAAAGATGCTACGAAAGGGTGATACCCTTAGCATCGTCTGGTTCAGTGGAAGAACTCAGTTTGGTACTTTGCTTGAAGCCGAACCTGTAAGTGACTTGGTAGACTTACAGGGTGTGAATCAAGCCATTGATCGGTGGCTACGCCCCATTTGTCTCACAGGTTTCAAGGAGCCTCTACAAGAGGCTCGTGCTTTGATCGAACGTATCAGTCAAAAGAACGGCAACTTATTTGCCTTGTTCTTTATGAGCGATGGCTGTGATAATCAGTGGGGCAGAGTCGAGATACTACAGGCGATTCAAAACCTTGATGGAAAACTGGCTTCAGCTACCTTTGTAGAATACGGCTACTACGCTGATCGCCCCCTGCTTACTAGCATGGCTGAGAAAGCCGGCGGTAATCTCATCTTCTCCGAAGATTTTGATCGCTACGCTCCAACTTTTGAGGCGACTCTGGCTAAGTCGATCTCGGGTGCTCCACGTAAGGAGGTGCCCCTCAGAGGCGACCCCATCGAGGGGTTCGCATTTGCTTTGTCTGACGAAGACATAATAGCCTACGGCATCGAAGGTGGCTCTGTGTCGGTCCCCACCGACCTCGACAGTGTCTGGTACCTTTCCCTTAGCCCGGTAGGCAAAAGGGATGCGGAGCTGGCGGAGCTGGCCAAGGAAGCCTCTAAGGGTATCCACCGGAACGAACAAGCCATGGCTGCGGCCTATGCCGCTGTGGGTCTCTATGCTCAACGGATGAAGCCCGATGTAGTCTACCCCGTGCTCAAGGCACTTGGGGATGCTGCCTTCATTACAGCCTTTTCTAGTTGCTTCGGTAAGCAGAAATATAGCGAGTTCGTAGAACAGGCCAAGAACGCGGCTTTCTCGACCAAGGATCGTTTCACCGATGGATGGGACCCGACCAAGGTTCCACAAGACGATGCCTTCACGATTCTTGACTTGCTACGTATCCTCAACGATGATGACGAGAACCGTTTGCTGCTCGATAGTGATGACTTCGAGTACAGCCGGATCGGTCGAGGACAAGTTGATGCCTCGGTCAAGGAAATAGAGTTGCTCCAAGAGCAAATTGCTGTAGAGCAGAACGCCAGCAGACTCCAGGAGTTGAGAGATCAGCTAGCTGCTTTGGAGAAGATCCCACCCCTTAAATTCGAGGCTGACCCGGAGCCCAACGGCTATCCTGTAAGCGCCCTGACTTTCAATGAGACTAGACCCAACGTTTCAGTTCTAGTGCGTAAAGAAGGCGCTGTAGACTTGTCAGCAAGGCTTGGCAAAAAGGAGTATCCGAAGTTACCTCGCAAATTCCCGACCTATATCCACCGCAACTACGCCATCCTCAAGGATGGCGTAGTCAACGTAAAGAGACTCCCAGTTCGGATGACTAAGGGAACTATCGTAGCACTTAGAAAGGCTGGTTTCCCGTTAAGTGCTATTTTAAATCCCAAGGGAGAAACTCTGGCTGAGACCCTAACCAGAGTGAAAAAGGCTGCTGCGGGCAGATCTGTTAGCATCGTCATCGACTTGAGGGCTCTGCCTGTTATCAACCGGCAGATGGTCAAAGACACTAGTGCCAAGCTGGTAATCGAGAAAGCCTATGCCATGACGAAAGCCAAGGCAGCCCAAAAGGTTTTTAACAGCGTCAAGAAAGCTGAATTCCTCCGAACTTCCGAAGGGTTTAAGATTGTCTATGGGGAGGACGCAGCTGCTTGGCTCAAGGATCAAGGTATCACAGACTACAACGGCTTTAACCCGAGGACTGTCCAAGTAGCCGCTAGCGACTTCTACATGGGCAAGGAATTGGATGTGAAGCTCAAGGGGCTGAGCACACTCCCAACCTATACCGATGTCCAAAAGCGGATGGCGAGTGGCAAGCACACTGCCTCATCGGCCCTCATGTCTCCTTATGCTCAAGAAGTCCTTGACTTTCTTGCATCGGATACATACCTAAAGGCCAAAAATCAACCTCAGATCTTTGAGGCTTGGCTCGATGGGCAGCTCAAAGCGTCTCGGAACGAAGCTCGCAAGCTCATGTTTGAGCTTGCTCAAATCAAATTTGCAGTCGTGGTAGGGCAGATTTGGTTCACGGAGTTCCAGTCGCTGGACGAAAATACTTTGGTTGTAGATGGTGTCGAAGGCACCATCGAGATGCGAGAAGTAGAGGTAAAGGTTTAGGTTAATGGCAATGGCAGAAGTATATGTTGCATCATCGTGGAGGAACGAACGGCAACCAAGTGTTGTAAAAGCTATCCGAAACACGGGGCTGTCCGTATATGACTTCCGTAACCCTGCTCCAGGAAATAACGGATTTCACTGGTCAGAGATTGACCCCAACTGGCAAAGTTGGACCGCTAAACAGTTCAGGGATGCTTTGAGGCATCCTGTAGCCCAACTTGGGTTGGGCCGTGATGAGGCTGCTTTACGATCTGCCTTGGCTACCGTACTGGTCATGCCTTGTGGTAGAAGTGCTCATCTAGAATTGGGGACAGCTATAGGACTAGGACAGTACACTGCAATTCTCCTCAGTGATGGGGAACCAGAGCTGATGTATGGGATGGCAAACCTTGTCACCGACTCGCTCGATGAGATCATTGAAACGATGAAGTCACGCTTACAAAACCGAGACTCAATGAGTACTGGCAGCAACGTGTCTATCAAGACGTGCACAGATGTGGCTCTTGTTCTCACACAAGAGGAGGCCCGGAAGATAGCTCGGTCTGGTGCAAATGAGTGGCCAAATTGGCCTATTTCGTTCGAGGCTGTATGTGCTCAATGCAAACTCAGCGCAGAGGAGGTACTGCTGGCTGTTAGTAAGTCTCTAGCTCTAGCTGAGGTTAAAATCCCTCGCGAGTCACGTCCCGGTGATCCCGAAGGGGCTGAGTGCTTCAGTTTGATGGTCCATACTCAGGGTTGACTGACCGGATGAAGGGACGCTTCGGCGGGATGATAGGAGATTTCCGTCTGCGGAGATTTCCGCATGGTTCGGGACAAATATGTCCGAGGCGCGTAACGAGAGATGAGGCGAAGAACTGAGTGGAAACCGGGTTCGGAACAGGAACTAGGACAGGTCGTAGTCAAATTACTCCAGAAAGAGGGCTGGACTTTGTACTACGAGGTCCAGCTCCAAGAATTAGGTAACCGAGCTGACATAGTAGCTGTTCGGAGTTCTACAACGGTTATCATCGAGCTAAAGCGGTCACTGTCTCTCGACGTGTTGGCTCAGGCCATATACTGGTCCAGACGCAAACTCTCGAACCAAGTCTGGATCATTATCCCATATTTACTACTCTCAACACGGAGGGGTAAGGGACGTCGTCTGGCAGAAGCACTGTGTCGAGAGTGGAAAGTAGGCCTATTTGAAGTACGCGGTTTTGACCAATACTTCCAAGAAGCTGTGTCCCCTGAGAATATCTCGGATACCAATCCAGCTCCGATCCGTGAAGTACTTCAGGACGAGCACAAGACTTGGGCAGATCCTGGTACAAACCGAGGCGGTCATGTCACAAAATTTGCGATGACTAGGGAGCGAGTCATCGCCTATGTCCAAG
>Ga0180007_10001232_pt1 | contig 36480 bp, 38 predicted proteins | sample MM_PC_MetaG_FD_121122 | JGI IMG/M metagenome (GOLD analysis project Ga0180007, IMG submission 121122) | Groundwater microbial communities from the Aspo Hard Rock Laboratory (HRL) deep subsurface site, Sweden - MM_PC_MetaG | ecosystem: Environmental > Aquatic > Deep subsurface > Groundwater... | reverse complement strand
ATATACTAAATTCTCCCGTCGTTCAGTCGGGCGGGGAGCGCCTCATTGACGTTGAGGAGGTCAGAGGTTCTCAGCCAGAGGCTGATCCGCCGTAGGCGGAGACTCCTCTCAAGCCCACCATTATATTTATATACTGATAACATAGTTGAGTTAATCAATGGTTCAATTCCCTACTACCACCCCAACAAAAATCCGCTTAAGCAAGCGGTTTTTTTGTATGACCCTGGAAGGGAATTGAAATTTATATTTGTTATCATAAAAAAATGTCCACCCGACTAGATTTAGCCGGATGGACGAAAATCTCTTTAGCCAGAAAGAATTACATTGTCAAAAGGAACTTCTTGTATGTCCTTTCCGGATTTGTACCAGACATCAATTGCATCAGACGACATTCCCATCAAAACACTAATTGACGGGAGTATCTGTTTTAACACTTCTTCGAAGCTACCACTAGTGTCGACTACAAGACATTTTTCAGATCCTAAAATTTCTGGTATCTTCAAAATTTGGTCTTGTATAGTTTGCTTTTTGGCAAGCGAGGCGCTGATATCAATCTTTCCTTTCTTGCCCCTCACAGTCGACATCTTACCCGCCGTACCACGCATCATCTTTGTGGTTCTTTTATCTACACGCTCAACTGCCAATTCGGGCGGACAAGTCAAAAGTATGTGTAGGTCGGGTTCAAAAACTCTTCGAATCAGGTGTGCCTCAAAAATTTCTTGAAGCGTAAGTGTTCTGAGCGATTGATAAGCCATGTTTGTAGGATACCACCTATCCAACCCCATCAGATTGGGTTTCCAGTGATTCATAATTACCCTAATAATAGTATCTGTAAGATAGGCACGACCTTCAGAAGCATTAGCGGTAAAAACCACATCTTCTAAACACTTCTTCTGATCGCTTTGTAAATGGCTTATTGCTCTAATCTTATCGATTTCTTCCGAAAGCCATTGTCTCTCAGGAGAAATCAAGTTTTCGAAAAACCCAAACACGTCGCAACCTTGGTCTTGATAAAAACCAAGTATTAAACGAAGTATCTGAGATTTTCCTGTGCCTGAAATTCCGTCTAAGCTAAATGATACTGTTTTCTTTTTCAATTAAACGAACCTCCTTTATCCGACTATTCGTCAGTTCACCCCAGGTAAACATTATTGCACTCTCGTTTTGCTATCTTAATTTATTATCATCTGTATGTCAAACATGAACAACAAAATACATTCTCAGCTCTTGTATTATTTTATCAAGTTTAGTTCTAACGCCTGTCCAGCCCTTCGAGAAGGGCTGGGTCGTCCCTACTACGACCCCAAAAAACACTTCGCTTTGCGAGGTGTTTTTTTACAAAAAGAAAATGGCCATCCGAATCCCGTTGATTCGGATGGCCTGCGGGAGTATTACTAGAAAATTTTTCTCGTTCTTTCTAGCATCCCCTTTACTCGTACAACTTCCGTACTGTCCATTTTTTTACCGCAATGAACGCACGAATATGTTTTATCTGCATACGACGGTTTTTGCATAAACTCGCCACTGTACCAATCTGCCAAAACCTGGCAGATACACGACGAGCACAATCTGGGAAATTCATCGTTTACTACCTCTTCCCAGAGATCCCTGTTAGGATTATACTCAATCCCCAACAGTTCCGCATAGGAAGCGCGGAGTGCGATTTTCATTTGAACATAATCCACATATTCACCGCACTCCTTGCAGATGTCATCATCCCCGATTTCCGGTCTTGCCTGATGATGAACGATTTTTCGTTCACCACATTTGGGGCATTCCGGCATCGGCCGATTACTCCAACACTCCAAACAAACCTTACCTAATAGGGTCTGCTTGGATTTTCCATGCATGTTTTTGCGACAAACGAAACATTTATACCTGCCTGCGTCTGTGCACTCTGGGCATCTTACTTGTTCAACTTTTGTGCCCCAATGCCACAGAGGTTGGGTGTGCTGGACAGGCGCGTTGCATACTGAGCAGGTTATGCCCTGCTCAATTTTCTCTTCTTTTGGCTGCCCATTAAGATAACATTGCCGACTCATAACTTGTCTCCTTGCCCCTTGGGGTCTTTTTAACTATACAACTTTCTTTTACCAATAATCCCTTTTTCATCAGGGCAAGCCGGAAAATTCCGGTACAACACCACTCATTTAAGCAGCACAATATATATTTACTTTTAACCATACATTATGCTGCTCAAATAAGTTATTTTGATAAAAAGTACGATTTTAAAGTATAGCATATTTTAACTATTTTGTCAAGCGTTGGCCAAAAAAAATAACCTCAAATCTTGTATTATTTTATCAAACCTAGTTCTAACGTCATCCCTACTACCACCCCAAAAAATACTTCGCTTTGCGAGGTATTTTTTGTTATAATGAAAACATATGGATACATACAATTGGTATTCACAATTAACAAAACCTTCGTGGTCCCCACCTTCTTGGCTCTTCGGGCCAGTATGGACTTTTCTTTATGTCTTAATAGCTATATCTTTTGGTAAAGTGTTTTTAATGTTTTTTCAAAAAAAGATTCCCTTTATTGTTGCTCTGCCATTTATCCTTAACTTAATTTTTAATTTCTCATTCACCCCCTTACAGTTTGGATTAAAAAATAACCTTCTTGCGGCAGTTGACATCCTCCTTGTCCTAAGCACACTTGTTTGGGCAATGATTGCTATTTATCCGCACATACGTTGGGTAACCTATATTCAAATTCCTTATCTACTTTGGGTTTCATTTGCAACTATATTGCAACTAACTATTACTTACTTAAATAGGTAAATATGAAAATATATATAACCAGCCTTATATCATTGTTGATTTTAGATGCACTTTGGATCGGAGTCCTGGCAAAATCTTTTTACCAAAAACATTTGGGTTATTTATTTGCTGAAAAATTTACTTTATGGCCTGCAGGTATTTTTTATCTTATATATGCGTTTGGTATTATGTTTTTTGTTGTTAACCCTGGAATACAAGAAAAATCTGCATTTGTCGTTTTTTATCGGGGTGCATTGTTAGGGCTAATAGCTTATGCAGCATATGACCTAACTAATCAAGCAACCATTAACAAATGGCCAGTTGTTATTACAATTGTTGATTTACTTTGGGGTGCAGTTGTAACTGCATTAGTCGGTTTGATTACTTATTTTATAGTCACGAAGATTCAATAATATAATAAGTAATCTTCCAAACTCTAAATATTTCTTTAATTAACTGGTTCCAACTTACTACCATCTGGGACCTAATTCTGGGAAGTAAATTCGCAGCATTAGGAAAAGACATCTCCCCTACTTTGGGGAGGTGTTTTTTGTTATAATTATATTGTATAAAAAATAATAAATTTTTAATAATTTGATAAATTCATATTAAATATTATGAATTCAAAAAATATAAAAAAACGACCTCCCAAAATATTACGTTTTTTAATTAAGCTTTTTCAAATCATCCTTTATATACCAATTCAGATAATCTTCATTCCTTTTGCTGTCATTGGAATAATAATTGCAATTTACAAAGAAATGAGGAAAAGCAAGAAACTGGGTGTTTCCTTCTCGGCAATTAAAGCGCTTCAATATAGGTGGTTAATGCATTATTTTAATACCAGACCGGATCCCATTTCTGTCGCATTTATAAAAAAATTTCCATGTGAATCCCATTTTGGCATGTGGTCAATTATGGGATCACTTATCATTTCCTTGCGATTATTTGGTTTCCCCGCCAAGCTTGGAAAACTTGTTGAACAGGGAGAAGAGACCGCAGATACCACTGCTGGTATCAGAGTGCTAATGTTTGACAAGGTAATGGAAAAATATGTTGATGAAGTAGAACAGATCGTCCTTCCCGGGGTCGGCTTTGATCTAATAGCTTTGCGCTTTACAAAAGAAAAAAAGGTAAAGGTTTTTGAACTCGACCAGGTTAATACACTAAATGTTAAAGTTGAAACATTGAAAAAAGCAGGAATCAAGCACGATTGGATCACCTATATCCCAGTTGATTATGCAAACGAATCCTGGGTTGATAAACTATTAGGAGCTGGTTTTGACAAAACAAAAAAGACTTTGTTCCTTTGGCAAAGTGTTTCTTTGTATTTAGAAGCTGATATTGTCAAAAAAAATCTTAGGGAAATGGCTGATTTGTGTGTAGACGGAAGTATCATCGCTCAAGACTTTTATTCCAAAGTATTTAGTTCAGGTGAATATTCAAAAGCAGCTAAAAATTTTATGAACATAATAAAAAAAATGGGAGAACCTGCGAAATTTGGTATAGATATGTCAGATGATCCTAAAGCAGCAGTTGAATTATTCTTAAAAGAATGTGGATTAAAAATGACAAAAATCAACCTGTTCGGTGAGAAACTTGATATCGAACCATTTTACTGCATTGTTGAGGCTAAAAAACTGTAAGTTCTATAGTAGATATAAAATAAATATAATCTAAACATTATGAAAAATAAAAAACTTTCTTAATTCAACCATTATATTATACAAATTAGTTCTAACATCATCCCCCGCCCGATCGCCTGACGGCGAGTCAGGCGGGCGGGCTACAACCACCCCAACAAAAATCCCGCTTAAGTAAGCGGTTTTTTTGTATGACATTAAATGAGACTTGAAAATAATAATTATACTATTCTGAATTTGCTTGTTTATAACAAAACGTCTTGGCATTTTCAACTCTCTTATTTTCTACCTGAATCATATCACATATCGACACATTCTTTATTCTGGCACCTAGGTACCCATAGCAAATCCATTTTTCAGTTGGAAAATCTATCATATTACAAATAGTTAAATCCTCTATAGATAAATTATCAATTTTTTCTATATACTTTCTATAACAGATACTTTTAAAATAAGAACTATCGCAAAGAGAAAAATCTTTCTTACTGACGGATTCTTTTTCAAGACAATCAGCTTTCTTGTATTTATCTTCTACTTTGTGACAATTGCGTGTTGGATTATCATATTCATCCCATACAGGAGCTAACACCGAATATATAATGAATGTAAACAATAATATAGTAATTATATAAAAAATAATTGACTGAGCACGTTTTGGTAGTTTATTAGATATATTAATTTTATCACCTAATTTTTTCTTTAATATTTTAGATATTATTATGGAAGTAATCAAGGAAAAATACAATATCAGTGCCTCAGGGCGTAAAAATGCAGCCAGCCACCAATATTCTATACCTGACATTGCGCCATGAAGATATATGCTTTTATTATCAGAATTAGATGATATAATTTTATTGTTTGTCATATAATTATTATAACATCCATCTATATAGTTTCCCAGGCTTTAATAATCTCCCTAACTAAATCCACCATTTTATCCATAATTACTTGATTTGATAGAGTTCTAATCAAGTTACGCTTGGGACCCCATCAAAAAGACCGCCTAACTAAGCGGTTTTTTTGTATGACCTTAGATGGGAATTGAAACTTTATTTATTTCGTTTCTTTTTTATAAAACGAATAATAAAATATATTACAATAATTATCAATATAACACCTGTCCAAAATATTATTGGCCTATCCTTCATTAAATCATCAAATAAAATATGGTTAAACTCCCACCAGCGATATTTTATCTGTTTTGACATCTTATATATAAAAGTTACATTCATACATTTTGGATGACCAGTTACTCCCGGATTCATATATCGTTGTAAGCCTTCACAGCATTTATCTCCAGTCCAAACAAGCTCTCCTTCTTCAATACACTTATTATATTCTACCCCGCATGTCCATTCAATAAAATCCTCCTCTAAACACTTGCTACCATCTGGAAATATACAGTGTTCATTTTCTAACTCATGTCCTCTCCGCTCACACACACTAAATGAAGACGGTTGAATCGCTGCAATAACTGGTAAAACAACACCAAAGGTTATTAAAATAATAATTATAATATTAACTTTTTTCATATATATAATTATAACTCATACTGCACCACCTTCGCAAACTTAAATATCTGTTAAACTAACTGCTCCGACACTAACGAAATACATCCTCAACTCTCCAATAATCGTTAATAACTTAGTTCTAACGTCGTCCCTACCTCAACCCCATCAAAAAGACTGCCTATTTAAGCGGTTTTTTTGTATATCCCAAAACGCTTATGGAACCCAAATGATTTTTAAATAATTATCTGAAGAAGACTAAAGCGATGATTAACATAATGACTATTGCTATTGGCCATATTATTAACATTGCAATAAAGGAATTTTTTACTGAAAACATTATTCCCTTTTTTATATGATGTTCAATTTCTTCTTGTGGCATTTGCTTTACTTTCACCATATCTTTGTCATACTTCCCACTTAAAGTAATATAAGAACCAATTATTACGACCGCAACTATTGTGATAAATAAAATAATGTTGTGACTACCAATAATAAAATAAATTATAATGTAAAAAGCAATTGCTTCAACTATAAATAATAAGAATTTCCTAATATTATTTTTTCTAAATGTATTACTCATATATTTATTATACCATATTATGTGTTTCTACCACCCTCGCAAACTTAAATATCTGCTTAATTAAGTGGTTCTCTACCTGCGGTAGATCTCCCGTAGGGAGACAACTTACTACCATCTGGGACCTTTTTCCCTGACGGTTTTGTCGAGGCAAAAGGAGAAGACATCTCCCCTTAACTGGGGAGGTGTTTTTTGTTATAAATTCATACCCTTGACAAGGTTTTTATAATGCGTTAATATAGTTATGGGTATATATTCATAACTATTAAACCCAAGAAGGAACAAAAATATGCCAAATCTTGACAAAACAGGTCCTCAAGAAAAAGGACCTCAAACAGGCCGTGGATTAGGGCCTTGTGGCCGTGGCACAGGTCCCAGACAAGGAGCTGGACTTGGCCGACAAGCAGGTAGACGCCAACGACAGACTGGATTAGAAGATGAAAAAAATCAAGTTAATGATGAAAAGTAAAGGTAAATTTTAGCCCCTCTTATGTTATAATAAATAAAAGGGGTTGAAGCTTATTATATTAAATTTATGCCAAGACCAAGAAAATGTAGAAGAGTTCGTTGGCGGGGAGGAGCCACTTATTTTAAGCCTCAAGGTGTCCCGATGAGACATTTAGATGAGGTTAATTTAACTATGGAAGAAATTGAAGCCATCAGGCTTAAAGACTTTTTAGGCCTTGACCAAGACGAGGCGGCTAAAAAAATGAAAACTTCCCAAAGTACTTTTCAGAGAATTTTAACCTCGGCGCGACAGAAAATTGCTGAAGGGATAATTAAAGGAAAAGCATTAAAGATAAATAAATAATCATAAGGTTGGAATAGAAAAATCAGCTGAATTATTAAAAAATAAACTTAATTTCTGAATAAGCGTTGATAATTTAGTTCTAACGTCGCCCGCCTCGCCGAAGACGAAGCCCAATGGCGAGTCGAGGCGGGTTTCTACTACCACACTTGTCTCGCCGGTGCGTAAGCGGAGGCGAACTTTAATAACCATTAACAGCAAATATTTGGCTTGTGACTGTTTTTTATTTGGCACAAATCATACTTGACAACCTTTTTATAATAGTCTAAAATGATCTTAAGATTAACTTAAGATTAACATAAATAATATGAGTTCAATTAACACTTCAAACATTAAAAAATCAATTGTCGGCTTAAGAGAGCTGCGAGAAAATATTGAAAGCTACATATCAAAAATTGAAAAAGGCGATTCTTTTATTGTGTTTAAAAAGTCAAAACCAGTTTTTAAAATTTCCCCGGCTGATGAGGAAACCGAAGCTTGGGAACCAGTAATAGATTTTACTAAACTAAAAAAGGGCGGCGTATCAATTAAAGAAATACTAAGCCGTCTTTAAGTATGGATAAAATCAAAAAAGCTCTGAATAGATTAAGTAGTAAAGAACGAAGGCAAGTTAAGAATATTCTAGAAAAATTGTATAAAAATGAGACAAAAAATTTTGATATTAAAAAGTTAAAAGGAAGAAATGACATTTTTCGTATTCGTAAAGGTAAAATCAGAATAATATATCGTTTAGATCTAAATGAAAAAATTTTTATACTCACCATTGAAAAACGAAACGAAACCACTTATAAATTCTAATATACCAAAAAACACCCTTACTATTAAAAGGTGTTTTTTATTTTACAAAAATATTAAATAAGTGTAATAATACTATCAGATACAGGCATCCAAATAAATGGTGAAAGGAGGAATGTCAATTGCTTGTAAGATATATGATGGGCTAAATTGGAGACAACGTGCGGGGCCGCGGCAAAGCCCTGAAAATGCCGGAGACCAGGCTCCCTTCTAGACTATTCTGGGCATACTACCGGATTTTCAAGTAGGTAGTCATTGGGTAAATACCCTACTCAGAATCTTCTGGTTGCAGGCCCCCCTGGGTGTATTCCCCTGTTCTGTATTAGCATAGGCCTTGAATGGGTGCCCAACTATTGTGTGAGTCAATATGAGGGACATGCCTTCACCTTACAGAAATAAACAGGGAGGGTTAAATACGACAGCGCGTCCGCAATATCCCTGAGAACATTATCCTGTATCTACGGGGCCAGTAGCGAAAGCTAGCTCACCTGGTCCTATTTTTTATTCTTCAAAATTCATTCTCTTTAAAATCCCATTACCTTCCAGCTTTAAATAAATCATTGGAATTACAAAGAGTTGCAAGACAGTAGCAAATGCTAAACCAAATATAATGGAAATTGAAAGCCCAAACCAGAATTCATCTGCAAAAGCTAAGGGTAAGACACCAGCAATCGTGGTTATTGATGTAAGAAGTATTGGTTGCAAACGGGTTGCACCAGCATTGGCAATTGCTTGGCGCGGTTTCATCTTCTTTTCTTTAACATTTCTATCTGCTTTATCAATCAAAACAATAGCGTCATTAACTACGATTCCAGCTAATGAGATTAATCCCAAAAAGACTGAAAAACTAAACGGCAATCTAAATATAAGCATTCCAAACACAACACCAATCACCATTAAAGGCAAAGTTAAAACTATTATGAATGGTTTTTTGAATGAATCAAATTGTAATACTAAAATCAATATAATTAAAATAACAGCGACGATAAGGGCATTCCATAGTTCGGTAAAGGATTGCTCTATATCTTCTACTTCTCCACCAAAATTGAATTCGTAACCAGCTGGGATTGTTTCTTTTTCGATTTGTTCTTGAACAATCGGCATGATTTCTGTTGGAGCATAACCTTCTTCTAAATTTGCTCTAACCGAGGCAGTACGTACAAAATCACGATGCCTAATTGTTGCTAAAGCAGGTTCAAGTGAAAAATCTGCTAAACGAGAAAGTTTATAGCTCTGTCCAAAGTTATTGGTTATTGTTAGGTTCTTAATTTGTTCAACAGAATCAATTAAGTTTTCGTCAAACTTAACTATTACGTCTATATCTTCTCCATCGACTGTAACTTCTGTTGCAGTTATGCCAAAAATTGCAGTACGTAAAAACGAAGCCACCTCTACCACGCTTAGACCTGATTTAGCCAGTGCTTCGCGATTTAATTTAAAAGTTAAATCAGCTGGACTTATTTCTCTATCACTTTCTACTTCTATTACTCCTTCTGTGTTTTCTAATACATTAATTAATTTAACAGCTAGTTCGTCTAAAGTTTGAAGTTCATCACCTAAAATTCTTACTTCAATTGGAGCGCCAGTTGGTGGGCCAGCAGAAATTTCTCTAACTGTAATTTTTCCTTTAGTAATTGCTTTTAACTTATCCCTAATTTCGTTATCAACTTCGTAACTTTTTCTATCTCTAAATTTTTCATCTTTATATGTAACGTTGATGGAAGATAAATGATCTCTGCTAGAAGAACCAGAAAAACCAAAGCCAGAGGAGCGTCCAATGGTAGTAACAAAACTTTTAACTTCTGGTATTTCATATAAAATCGATTCAACCTGCCCAACAATCTCGTCACTGGCTTCTAAATCCGTACCAATTGGCATTTCTATATCTATGAGTGAAAAATCTACATCAACTTCTGGAAATAATTCTACTGGTATCACCCCACCTATCAAAAGCCCTAACGATCCAACAAATAATAACGTAATGACCGTTAAGAATACTCTTTTAGGTTTTCGATTTTTTAAAAATACTTCAACTTTTTCTACATACCAAGCTGTTAAACGTTTGGTAAGTATTTTTTCTAAATAACTTTCTTTATATGCCGCATCTCCTGCTGGACGTCTTTTTAAAATCAAAGATGCGATTGCCGGTACTAGCGCTAAAGACACAAATAATGACGAAAGTAATGTTATAGCAATAGTAATTGGCAAAACTTTTAAAAACTCTCCCATTATTCCAGAGACAAGTAGCATGGGTACAAAAGCTGAAATTGTTGTTAAGGTTCCAGAAATTAATGGTTTGCGATAATGGGCAACGGAAAGTAGCGCGGCTTCGCGTGAATTAAACCCAATACGCATATTATGAAAAATGCCTTCTAATATAATAATGAAAGCATCAACTAGCAACCCTAGCGATAATACTAATGCAAACAATGCCAAACTATTTACAGTATAACCAGCGTGATACATGATAGTCAGCGTAATTAAAAATGTCATTGGAATAGCAATTAACGAAATTGCCGCTTCCCTTATACTTAAGGCTAAAAATAATATCAAAAAGATAAATATTACTGCTTGGATTCCGCTTCTTCCTAATACACGCAAGTCGTCACGAATAAATTGTGAATAATCAAAACTTTCTTCTACTGTTACCTCTGCTGGAATTGTTCCGTCGTCTTTTAATTTTTGAATTTTTTCTTTGGCAGTATCTACTATTTCGATAATGTTACCACCTGTTCTTTTATAAACTTGTAGACTGATTGTGTTTTGAACTGGTTTTCCATCTACAGACAAGCGAGAAATTATTCTTTTTTCTGCTAAATCATCTTTAATCTCTGCAACATCTTCTAAAAGTATGGTTCTGCCTTCAATATTTGTAATAACAATTTTTTTAAGCTCTGCTAAAGAATCAATTTTGGCAACAGTTCTGATGTTATAATCTGTGGCATCAATTGTGATACTTCCCAAAGGTGCATCAGTGTTAGCAATAGCAATTGCGTTAATAATTGTACCCAACCCAATATTTAGTCGTTCTAATTGCCCACGGCTTACAACAACAGAAAATTCCCGATCTTGCACCCCTAATAGTGGCACGTCCGAAACTCCTGGTATTTTTTCCAGTTGTTCTTGTATATCTTCTCCAATTTTTTTTATTTCTACTGCATCTAATTGGCTTGCCAAACTAAACGAAATAATTGCTGTGTCATCAATTCTAACTTCTGTCACAAATGGGTCTTCTGCTTCGCCTGGTAGATTTTTAACTTCTGCGATTTTATCTCTTAAATTTCTAATACTATCATCTAGATCTGCTTCTGCCTCAAACTCCACAACTACAGAAGACATCCCTAATACTGAACTCGACGTCACTAACTTTAGATCATCTAACTCTTCTACCTTAGATTCAATTTTATCGGTAATTAAATTTTCTACGTCTGCAGGACTTGCACCTGCATAAAAAGTAGAAACAACAGCAATTGGTATTTTTACTTCTGGATCTGCTTCTCTAGGAATATTAAAAACTGCAATAGACCCAACAAGTACTATTGCAATGATTGCTAATAAGGTGATTCGTTTTCTTAAAACAAAAAAACCACAAAATCCTTTACTGCATTTAGCAATCTTTTGTTCATACAAAGGGTTTTTGCGATGATGTTTGTATTGATTATTTTCCTCGCTTTCTTTTTTGGGTGGGCCAAGTATGATTGGGTCCATATTATTTGATGATTTCAATTTCAATATTTTCGGAAATGAATACTCCGTTTCTCAAAATTAAATTATCACCTTCTACTAAACCATCAGTAACTGATACTTTGTTACCAAAAACTTTTCCTAATGTGACAGTTTTCTTTACTGCTTTACCATCTTGTTCTACAAAAACATAGGTTTGAGTTGGCTCAATAGTAGCTGCATTGATTGGAATTACAATTAAGCCAGTTTCTTGATAATTTAACGACAGGGTAACGTCAGCAATGTCCCCAGCAGCTAATCCCTCATCTGCGTTTTCACTTTGTACAGTAACACCAACTTTTCCAGAAGTGATATTTCCTGTTGGTTCGAGTTCTGTTATCATGCCTTTTATTTGACCATCAATTAAAACTTCGTCGTTAAGCTTTAAACCTTTAGCAAATTCGGAATCAACATCAATTTTAATTTCTACTATTGATAAATTGCCTAGTTCAATTATTTCTTGTCCCATACTAACTTGCTGTCCAGGTTCGATAAACTGTGAAAGCACAGTACCAGAAAATGGTGAATTCAAAGTTAAGTTTCCATAGCCATAAGAAGCATTATCAAATTGCCCTTGAGCAAAATTTCTTTCTAGTTCTGCACTAGTTTGTGCGTTTTGTAATGAAATATTTGCGTTGTCTAGTTCTATTTGCGCTAAAGCTAATTGATTTTCTGCTGTATCTATACTTAGTTGATTATTGATGTCTGTATTTGTAAGTGCATTTTTTGAAGATTGGATAGAAGTTATGTATTGATTAATTTGAGTTTGATAACCAGCTACAATTACTCTATCATTTGCTAAATTTCTATTTTCTAAACCTTGTCCACCAGATGCGTTTTGCAGTAATAGTACTGTCATATCTAAAATTGTCTTAGTTTCTCTCAATACTGGCTCAAGCTCATTCAACGATGCTACTAAATTATCTTCGTCTATCTCACCAAAAAACGCCAAATATTTTTCAGCAGAAACTAAATATTGAAGGTGAGCTTCGTTCAACAGATTTGAATCTGATGTACTTATCCCGTAGTACAAATAATCGTAATTTGTGATATTTCCGACACTGATATAAGTATAGACCTGATTTAATGTATTGTTGGCTGTATTGTATGTAATTATTGCTGCATCTTTAGTACTGCCAGATGCTTGATCTGTTTGCTTTTTAACTGTTTCTAAATTTTTTTGTGCCAGTTCAAATCTCGCTTGCGCACTATTTAAACCAAGTTCAGCTTGAGAAATTCTATCTGCAACAGCAACATTGGTTTGGTTTAAATTCTGTAGAGCGTTAAAATAATTATTTTCGATACTACCATCTCTAATTCTAAATAAAGATTCTCCAGTGGTTACATCTGTTCCAACGGGAGTTATATATTCCAAAGTTCCTTGAACAAGGCTTCTGATAACTGTATATTGTTTTGGTATTACTGTACCAGAAGCAGTTAGGGTGCTAGAAACTTCATTTTGTTTTTCAATGGTTTGAATTTGAACCTGCTTTTTTGGCTTGACCTCCTCTGCGATTTCGTCGCCATTTTTTAGACTAATAACAATAATACCAATCACTACTATAATGATGGCTAAAATTATTGAATATTTAAGACGTTTTTTCTTCATATTTATCAAAAGTTAATTATTTTTCGTCTGTGAACCTTATAATAATTAAGGATTTTTGTCAATTAATACAGAAAGGAACCAATTATTACAAAAAATTGATTCCTCCTATATAACTAGTTACTTAATACAATTGTCAATAGCTTCTCTTGGTAAATCATATCCTCTAATCGCTTGGCACATAATATAACCATCTCCGTCAAATATCACTTGCCATGCGTTATTGATCTTTTGTGCTATAATATTTGTTGCCTGGTCTTCACCAGGTCTATTCAATTTCACTACTGCATAAATGATGCCATCACTTTCATAATTTACATACACATCTATATTTTCCAATTCCTCGTTTCTAGATTGCGATATTAGTTGAGCAATTATCTGCTCATTTTGTGATGTTTGATCGATTTCGGTTTCAGCTGAATAACCTGATGGTTTGTGCTGGTCGGCACTTGCATGTGGTAATAGATCAATACCGCTTGTAGCAACTAGCAAGCCTACAGCTACAACAATTATTAAGATAGTGAATCTATTGGAAATATTATTTGGCATAGATATAATTAATTTTCTCTTTTTTATAATCGCGTCGACTTATATTTGGATTCAAAACCCTCCAGGTTAAACCCTTTTCTAATACCGCTATATATGGTCTTTTTTTTGTATTTCGTTTTAACATTTTTTTTATTTTGTTCATATATTTAACAATTAAGAGTATGCCATAAACTTTCTAGATTTTTTTGGTATATTGCCTTGGTCATCTCTACATTTTCTAATCCCAATGCCAGGGGTACACCGAAAAATATTGATCGTATAGAAAGTCCTAATGTATTAAGGTCTATATCCTTTGGTAATTCGCCGTCCTTTAAAGCTTGTTGCAAAAAAGGTACTACAGTCGCATCTAGATCATTTGATTTATATTGTTCTATATCTTCTATACTAGGAAATGCAATACTTTTTTCACTTGTTGATAAATCTTTAATTGGGATTTTTTTACGTAACTGTATAGTATAACGAATAATTTCAAATAAAATCGGCGCATCATTAATTTTTTCATCAAAACTGTAGTAGAATATTCCGTTGATTGCAGCTAAACTGCCTTTTTCCTTTTGTATCTTTTTAGCATGCATAGAGACCTCTATACTCCATAGCTGCACATAAAATTTTAATACATCAGTTTTCTTAGGAAAATAATTGAAAAAAGTGCCTTCTGATATCTGTGCTTCTTTACAGAGTTCTTTGACTGAAATATCTTCTAAGTTATTTTTCTTTAATTTTGCTAAGATTGCCTTTAAAATAGCAATTTTTGTCTGAAAATGCTTGCGTTGGCGTAATGTGATGTTATAATCTTTCATATATTTTTTTATAGTCTACCCTAATATTATAGTCTACTATAAAGTTTGTCAAGGAGTAATTGTGGATAACATTCTTTAGTCCCCTGCTTTTATCCATAAGGGTCGTAGTAATTTTATTGTTGTGATAAAATTAAGATATGGTAAAAACTACTAAAAATAGTCAAAAACTAAACGTGTCTTTCCTACGCAGAAATCCTTTTCTTTTTATCGATAAATTATTGAAAAAATTTAAAGATGGCGAAGTATATATAGTAGGAGGCTCAGTTCGTGACATACTTTTAGGATTAGAAATTAATGATTGCGATTTCGTGGTAAGAAATGTCAAAGCTAAGGACTTAGAAAAATTTCTTGCTACTCAAGGCAAGGTGAACTTAGTTGGCAAACGCTTTGGTGTTTTTAAGTTTAAACCAAAAAATTCTGATTTGATAGATTTTGATATAGCTCTCCCTCGCACTGAGCACTCTCTAAACTTTCGAGGAGTATATAAAGATTTTAAAATTCAAAGCAATCCCAAACTAGAAATACAAAAAGATTTAGCTAGACGCGACTTCACTATCAACGCTATGGCCTGGGATGTTAAAAATAAAATATTGATTGATGAGTTTGGTGGGTTGACCGACTTAAAAAAGAAAATAATTAAAACTGTCGGTAAGCCACAGGATAGATTCAAAGAAGATTATTCAAGAATGCTACGCGCCATTAGATTTAGTTGCCAGCTTGGTTTTAAAATCGAGCTAAAGACATTAACTGCGATAAAAAAATTAATGCCACATATTAACGACAAAGTAAAAGGTGAGCGTGTAGTGGCGTACGAAGTTATCGCCAAAGAACTGCTAAAATCTTTTACCACTAATCCTATCAAGGCGTTTGATTATTTTGATAAAACTGGCGCTTTTAAAACATTAATGCCAGAGATATTAAAAATGAAAGGCTGTCCCCAACCAACAAACTGGCATACAGAAGGTGATGTGTGGGTACATACTAGATTGGGTTTTGAGATATTATCATCAAACAAATTTAAAAGAAGATTTTCTCAAAAAGATAATTATGACTCAGAATTAGTAATGGCTGTTTTGTTTCACGACCTTGGGAAACCCTATACCATAAAAACTCCAAAAGATGGTGCAGATAGAATCCGTTTTAATGGTCACGATGCCGTAGGTGCAAAAATGACCAGAGAGATATGTACTCGTCTAAAATTGACTAGTCCATCTGATTTTAATTTTAGTTGTGATAATGTTGCTGTAATGGTTGGAAAGCACATGCTACTTGTCCACGGTAGACCAAAAGAAATGAAAAATACAACCATTGAAAAATACTTTTTTAAAGATGCGCGCATGGGTGAAAATTTCTTAAAATTAATTTTTATTGATGCATCAGCAACAGTACCAAAAAGTGGAAAAGCAGATATGAACTTATTTAATCAGTTAACCAGACGCCTAAAACAACTAGAAAAACTACAACCAAAAAATAAAAAAACTCTTGCTAAGCCAATAATCACAGGGCATGATATAATGAAAACCTATAAACTAAAACAAGGTAAAAATATTGGTAAACTTATAGCCGTTGCTCGCGAAGCACAGTTAGCTGGAAAAATTAAAACAAAGAAGCAAGGATTAGCATACATCAAAAAACACCTATGACCCGGTAGTAGAAATTCAAATTGATTTTGTGATAATTTATAATATATAATTTTATATTCAATAATAATAAACTTGAATTCATAAATAAAACATATTTTTTGAATTTTCACTACCGGGTATGAAAATAAACATTAAAGAACAAGACAACAACCTTCGCCTAGATAAATATTTAAATAAGGTTTTAAAAGATAAATCTCGTTCACAAATTCAAAAAATGATTAAGGCGGGCGCAGTTTTGGTAAATCAAAAACAAGTACTCCCCCATCACTTTATAAAAACAAATGACGAGATTGTTTTTGTTGATGAACCAACTAAGACTACCGACGACACAGAACAAATCAAGCCAACCATGATAGAACCAAAACTTATCTTTGAATGTAAAGATTACGTTGTCTTAGAAAAACCAATTGGCCTTTTAGTCCACCCTACAGATAAAAAAGAAACTAACACGTTAGCCGACTGGCTAAAAGAAAAATATCCTAAAATCTTAACCGTTGGAGAAGAAAAATATCGTGCTGGAATAATCCACCGTTTAGACAGAAACGTTTCTGGGATAATGCTTGCTTGCAAAACTCAAAAGATGTACGACCATCTAAAAACACAATTTAAGGACAGGTCTGTTCTTAAAGAATATACTGCTTTAGTCCATGGTATGATGGAACAAGAAGTGGGCGAAATCGATACTCCGATTGGCAGAAAACACGATAGTTACAAAATGGCAGCACACCCTAGAGATCACGGAAAAAAACTTAAAGAAAAAGATAAAGTTGCATTAACTAAATATGAAGTTGTAGAAAGAATCAAAAATTTCACATTGATTAAAGTAATTATTAAAACCGGTCGCACTCACCAAATTCGCGTTCACCTAAATTCTATAGGACACCCCATTGCTGGCGATCCAATATACAAAGTAAATAAATTTTGGAAGGTCTGGCAAAAAAAGTCCCAGTTAGATAGAATATTTTTACACGCAACAAAAATTGGCTTTAATGATATAAACGATAATTGGCAAATATACGAAATATCATTACCTAACATACTAAAAAATTATCTTGATGAAATCAAAGGCTGAAGCGAAGCGGAATCCCCCGAAGCTATTTAATAATTACCAATAAACACTATATATGCCTAAAAAAAATGATACTACAAAAAAAATAAACGCGAAGGGGGGTAAAATTTTTATTATATCTGGCCCTTCTGGTGCAGGCGAAGATTCTGTAATTAAAGGTTTGAAAAAAAATATTAAACTTAATCAAGTTGTAAGTAGCGTTACTAGAAAAAAAAGAAGGGGAGAAAAACAAGGCAAGCCGTATAATTTTATTAGTGTAGCAGATTTTAAAAAAATGATTAAAAATAATGCTCTTGCAGAATGGGCAATTGTTTATGGTGACTATCGTGGCTGTCCTAAATCTAAGATTGAAAAATTACAGAAAAAAAACTTTCCGATTTTATGGAAAATTGATTGGCAAGGTGTTAAAACTGTCAAAAAGAAATATCCAGAAAGTATTTCAATTTTTATTGCCCCGCCATCATATAATTCATTAAAAAAACGACTACTCAAACGTGGGACCGACAACAATAAAACAATTCAAAAAAGAGAAAAATTCACAAAAGAATGGCTAAAGCACAAAAATGTATATGACTATACGGTAGTAAACGAAGATGGAAAATTGCCAAAAACAATAGATAAAATAACAAAAATTATCCAAAAACACAGTAAGACTTGACGAAATCAATATTTTAGGATATACTCTGTAAATGTTGACTAAATATTAATAACATTTTTTATTTTATGACAGATAAAAAAGAACAGCTTGATAAACTAGAAATTAAGCCTGGTATGACAGTAAAAGTTCACCAAAAAATTACAGAAGGCTTAGGTGACAAAGCTAAAGAAAGAATTCAAATTTTTGAAGGTATTGTAATTGCTAAAAAAGGTGGAAAAGAAAATCAAGCAACAATTACTGTTAGAAAAATGTCTGGCAATATCGGAGTTGAAAAAATATTTCCAATCAACTCACCAAATGTCACCAAGATTGTTCCTGTAAAACAAGCTCAGGTGAGACGTTCAAAATTATATTATCTCCGTAACTACAAAAAGAAACTCAAAGAAACTAAGATATAGATCCAGACCCAGATGGTCTGCCTTCGGCAGATAAATGGAATTGGCTTTTCAAGCGGACGTGCCCGCCTACGCTCTTTTGGAGCTTCGTCGGGCAAGGTGGAATTAAGTAATGTTATAAGCTCAGGTGGTGGAATTGGTATACACACTAGGTTGAGGGCCTAGGGTCCTCAGGGCCGTGCGGGTTCAAGTCCCGCCCTGAGCATTTGTAGGGCAGTTAGCTCAGTTGGTTAGAGCGCCTCGTTTACACCGAGGAGGCCGCAGGTTCGACTCCTGCACTGCCCACCAGAATATAATAAGAATAAATGGGTAATAGGTTCTCAGCCAGAGGCTGATCCGCCTCAGGCGGAGACTCCTGTCAAACCCACCATCAAAAAAATATAAACCAAAATAAATTATGTTTCGAATTATCATCGGTGGCGTTATAGTAGTAATTGGTGCAGTCATTATTTTAAAATCTGAATGGTTTTACAGAAATTTTGGTGCGATTCCCTGGGCCGAACAACATCTCGGTACAGAGGGTGGGAGCAGAACTATGTATAAAATAATTGGTGGTATTGTCGTCGCAGCTGGTTTTATGATAATGATGAATCTAATGGGAGGATTAATATCAATAATATTTTCACCATTAACTAGAGGATTGCAATAAGTACATTTCTAAAAGTCAATTGTTAAATGTCAATAGTTAATTGTTTACATGGTCCCGTAGTTCCCCGTAAAACTCTTCTTCGATAAACTCAGAATCGTTTACGAGGCAAGTAGCTGGATAAAATACCTGCTTTGCCCGACCCGTAAAAATAATTCTTTTGGGCCCGTAGTTCAGCTGGTTAGAATGCCTGCTTTGTCCCGATTTATTTAAATTTTTAGATGTATTACACATATATTATAAAGTCGCAAAAAAATAATTCGTATTATATTGGCAGTTGTAAAAATTTACAAGACAGAATAACTAAACATAACAAAGGTTTAGTAAAATCGACGAAAAGATATTTACCTTGGAAATTAATTTATTATGAATTCTTCCATACTCTTAAAGAAGCAAGAAAAAGAGAAAAACAAATTAAGTCATGGAAAAAACGAGCTGCTATAGAAAAATTAATAAAGAATTCAAAATTTAAATAAATCGAGGATCCTCGGAAAAATGTGGTGGGCCCGTAGTTCAGCTGGTTAGAATGCCTGCTTTGCAAGCAGGAGGTCACCGGTTCGAATCCGGTCGGGTCCACCACATTTTTTCGGGACAAGCAGGAGGTCACCCCTCCTCTCGCGAGAGGAGGGGTCGGGTCCACCAATCGCCATTTTGGTGATTTTTTGTTTACACTAAGTATAACGAAGTGATATAATCAAATTATGTCAAAAAGAAAAACAATTGGCTTGGCATTAGGTAGCGGCGGACCGCGAGGTCTTGCCCATGTTGGTGTTATAAAAACTCTACTTAAACATAATATTCATATTGATTATATTGCTGGCTCTAGCATCGGTGCATGGATTGCGGTACATTACGGATTATATCAAGATATCAAAAAACTTGAAGAATACACAGTACACAAAAAGAAAGACAAATTTTACGTCTTTTTAGAACCAACACTAAAAGGAGGTTTTGTTAAAGGTACAAAAATGCATGAGCTATTAAAACTTTGGCTTAAAGATAAAAGTTTTTCTGATACCAAAATTCCTGTCAGCGTTGTAGCTACCGATTTAATTACGGGGAAGCCAATTATGATATCAAAAGGTAAGCTCGCAGAAGCTGCGCGCGCCAGTATGTCTGTTCCCACATTATTCAAACCTTTAATAATTAATGAGCAGCTGCTAATTGATGGTGGTTCATCAAATCCTGTTCCAGATGATGTTGTAAAAAAAATGGGAGCTGACATTGTAATATCGGTAAACTTAGACAACTACCATAAAAATTCAAGTTTTAATATTAATAATCTTACTCTAACTAAAACTGCTAATCGTACTTTCGAAATCATGCGACATTATCTAGCTCAATATTCTATCAAAGATTCTGATTTTATAATTGAACCAAATATTCCAGCAATTGGTATTATGAGCTGGCCAAAATATTTTAGAGAAGAAATCGGCCCAAAGATAGTTAAAATTGGTGAAAAGGAAACAGAAAAAATAATTGATGACCTTAAAAAAGTACTATAGTGTAAGTATGTTAAAAAAATATTGAACAGTAGTATGATTTTGATGTGTAAAAGTATTCTTGTCCCCGTCGAAGATGCGCTACCGCTCATCTTTACGGAGCGAGAAGTAATCAATGATCGTCATCAAAAAAATATTGAATAATATAATAATTTTGTCTGAGTAAAAGTATTGTTGACATACTTTTTTTTTGTTATAATTAATATAGAAATTTTAATACAAATAATGAAGTTTAAAAAAAATAATTATTTTATTTTTTAAAAGTAACTTCAATTTCGAAAGGAGGTGAAAGTAAATGGCAAAAAAGAAAAAAGCAGCAAAAAAGAAACCTGCTAAAAGAAAAGCAGCAAAAAAGAAACCTGCTAAAAGAAAAGCAGCAAAAAAGAAACCTGCTAAAAGAAAAGCAGCAAAAAAGAAACCTGCTAAAAGAAAAAAGAAAAAATAAAATACGAAAACAACCCCGGCAAAAAAGTCGGAGTTGTTTTTTTATCTAATTTTAGATGTTTTTATAGTAATTTTTTTTGATTTGGTCTGAACTTTTCTTTTTCTTTGTCTGAAAATATTTTTACTACCCCATACTCACCGTCGTAACCAGGCTCAACATGTAATTGACGTGCCCTAACTTTTAATATTGCAGTAACTATTTCTGGAGTTGTGATCTTTTCTAAATCTTCTTTTGACATATCAAGTAAAATTTTAAATTCATTACTTCCTTTTTTTATCATATCAAAATAAATTTGTTGCACTCCTTTAGTATTTTTATTTTTTCCAATACTTTCAGCAATAATTTCCTGCAACGCAACAACTGACTTATACCCAATTGTATTTAATTTAAAATTAACTTTTCTATCTGCTAATTCATCTACCCTGTGCATAACTCCAACTGTTAATTTCTTTTTACATTTTGGACAAATAAATTTTTCTTTTTTTGTTTCTTGCGGTGATAAACTTATATTGCAACTTCTGTGACCATCAAAATGATATTTACCTTCCTCTGGAAAAAATTCTATAGTGTATAAAAATTTTTCTTTGTCTTTTGTAGAAAGTATACGTTTGATTTCACCATATGATAATTTATTTTCATCAATATCAAACACGCATGCTTCTCTCCCAAGGTTTGCTGGTGAGTGAGCGTCGGAACAAGAAATCAATGTGATATTGTCTAACGCAGAAAGCCGCCAGTTCATTGGCGGGTCAGAACTCAAACCAGTTTCAATGGCAAAAATTTTATCTGTGTATTCTTCGTAGCATTCCTTAATTGAATCAAAACCAGAAAAACTACCAAAGATAGAAAACCACGGGGTCCAAGCGTGGGCCGGTATAACCATACAATCTTTATCTACTTCCCAAAATACTTCTGCTAAGTTTTTTACATCCATTCCTAAAATTGGTCGACCGTCTGATTTTATGTTTCCGATGGCATCAAGTTTAGCGTTGACCTTTTCAACCACTTCTAAGCTTGGTGCGAAGTAGACTACATGCAGCCTTCTTGTTTTATCATTCTTTTTGTAGATACAACTTATTTCTGTTGACAAGATGAATTTGACAGATTTGTCTGATCCTTTCAAAGTGTATAGACCAGAACCGTCTGTTTCTAAATTATTTTTTAATTCCTTAAACCAAAAAGGATGAGTAAAATCACTCGTCCCTACAATATTGATGCCTTTAATTTTGCACCACCGCTCAATTTCTGCTAAATCCATTTTTTTTGACGTGGCGCGTGAATATTTTGAATGTATATGTAAATCTGCAATCTGTCGCATAAGTTTAAACTAATTTTTTGACTATTTCGAGTTGCTCTGCAGTATTTACACCCAAAGCTTCTTTTGGTTCTATGTTGCTTGATAATACTTTTTGATTTTGGTCGATAGCCATTTTCACTAGGTCAGTCAAATAATATTCTCCTTGTGCGTTTTCGTTTTTTAGTTTATCGATATTTTGCCATAGCCAATTTTGATTAAAACAATAATAACCAGGATTGACTTCTTTAATTTCTAATTGCTCTGGCGTACAATCTTTTTTTTCAACAATTTCTCTAATTTGATTATCTGTTCTAATGATTCGACCAAATTGAATAAATGGCTCTCGCCAATCATCAAAATTTTTAACTGTGTTAGTCATTAACGTAATAGTGGATTGTTCTTTTTGATGTAAATCAGCTAATTTTTTTAGACTATCTGCTTTTAATAGTGGATGATCTCCATATAATACTAAAATATCCTCATCTGTATCTTTTAATTTTTCTTTACATACTGCTACTGCATGGCCCGTACCAAGCTGTTCTTCTTGAACTACATACTCGACTTGATCACCAAGCTTTTCTTTTACCAGTTCTGCTTTTTGACCAATGACAGCAATAGGTTTTTCACAAATTCCTGAAATCTTAATGGAATCTAAAAGATGTTGGATGATTGGTTTTCCTCCAACTTCTATAAGTGGCTTTGGAATATCTGAATTCATGCGCTTACCATGCCCGGCAGCTAAAATTATTACTTGTAGCATAGAGTTTTATTATATTAAAAAATATGTGAATTGTCTATTGTTCCGTAAGCGACATTCCGGAATGTCGCTTACCTGAATTGACATAACGTATAAATTATGCTAAAAATTTAACACATCTATTAGTCAATTAACGTTCTTTGAATAAGTGAATACAAGCTGAAAGGAAATTGACATGTCGAAAACGAATGTTGCGTCTAAACAGAATTGGACCGAACTATTTAAATCATTGCTCCCGCCAAATCACGCCGAATTTCGATTGTCGCTGAAAACTGAAAGTGAAGAAGTAAGCACCATTACTGCTGAAATTTTGGCAATAAAAATCACCGAGGTAATCTGCGGCCTAATCGAGGGAGACTACGAAGAAATATTCAAGGCACAGGGAGTGGAAAATGCCCGTTACGCAGGACCGTCGGCAGCAACTGTTTTGCTACAAGCAATTAATGTTACGCCAGAATCTGGACAAGATATCGCGGAAGCGGCTGCACGTACTGTGGTGAATAACGCGACCAACGGATACTCAGACGCCTTTATCGAAGACGCCTGCGCTCGCATTATCGTGTATATCCGACAGACAGGCGTGATCGAAAGCCTTATAAATGATTGCCCTGTGGAACACCGTGGGCCTAACGGTGCACACGCTGCACTGTCGCGTGTAAAAATCATTACTAAAAGTCTTGGTGCTCAATACAAATCTTGAGAATGAAAGGAAGCTGACATGACGCAAGAACCAGTTACTAAAAAACCTCTTGGCGAGGCAATAGAAGCTCTCATCTTGGGCAAACACATTATTGACTTTTCAGACTGGGGTGTCGAAACAAACGCAGAAGGAACTGAAAAAGCAAGTCTTATCTTGGCTCAGATCATGATCACCCTATATCAGGTCTGTGATAATAAGTGGGGGGTCATCGCGCAAACAGCACTCACGGAACTCGAAGAAGAAAACAAAAGCTTTAATGATTGGAAAGCGATGGATCTCCTCATCAAAATCTTGAAAGAATATCACTTCATCGGTCCGCGGCAGACAAGACCAATCCCTACAACAATCGTCAAAAATCTACTCGAACGAAAACACGACGAGATATTTTGCCAAAACATCGAAGAAGGAGGGCGATGGGCAGCAGTAGTGGCTGCCAGCATTCTGGTCGAATTCTACCATATACCAGAAGATGAACTAACAAAAGCCACAATTGCCGAGGCAGCGGCTCGTAGAATCGCCGAAGATGCCCTTCATTATGGTATTGACATCGATGTAGAAGGATCGTGTGCCAACATTATCATCCAAACAAAGCAAGAAGATATCATAGATTGGATGAAATATGCCATAAAGAGCGAGCAAGCAGTAGGCCAAAACAAAGCAAAGATGCTAGAAGCAATGCAAAAACTGCAAAAAAGAATCACGGAACTCAAAAGAATAAAGGCTAATATTGGAGAGGAGGCAGCCGTATAATACTGCTTCAAATGAAACAACCACAAAGCGAGGATGGAAATCACAATTCCGCCCTCGCTTTTTTCTTTTATGTGAGTATTTTATTTTACCAATTTTCTGACTTCTTCTAGCATTCCTGCGGAACCTAATTTTTTATTCTTATTAGCAATATATTTTGCATATTCTTCCATAAATATTTTTCCTGCTGGCCGAAGATCAAAAACTTCTGGTTTGTCTTTAAACATTTCACGGTGTACACGACACCAAACTAATCTGCCGTCTGTATCAATATTTACTTTTGTGACACCAAGCTTTGCTGCTTTAGAAAAATCATTTTCGTCAACTCCTTTAGCCCCTTTTAGTTCTCCGCCTGCATCATTGATACGTTTAACCTCTTCTTGTGGAACTGAACTTGAACCATGCATAACTAGCGGAAAATTTGGAACTAACTTCTGAATTTCTTCGATAATATCAAAACGTAAATTTTGAGCTCCGGCAAATTTGTAAGCACCATGACTGGTTCCAATTGCAGCTGCCAAACTATCGCATCCAGTTTTTTCTATAAACTCTTTTGCTTGCTTTGGATCTGTAAGATGAGCAGTTGCTTCTAATACATTAATGTCCTCTTCTATACCAGCAAGTTGGCCAAGTTCTGCTTCCACCACAATATCTTTAGCATGTGCAGCATCGACAACTCGTTTTGTTATTTCAATATTTTTTTCAAAATTTTCATCTGATGCATCAATCATTACTGAAGAATAAAATCCACTATCTATTGCGTCCATGCAAGTTTCTTCATCACCATGATCAATATGAACAGCAAAAATCGCCTCTGGGAATATTTCATCTGCTGCGCGAATCATACCTTCTAATAACCGTTTATCAGTATAAGCACGCGCACCTTTTGAAATTTGAATAATGAATGGGGCTTTACTTTCTAAATTACCCTTAAACATCCCCATTATTTGTTCCGCATTGTTTATATTATATGCTCCAATAGCGTATTTGCCGTACGCATGTTCAAATAATCTTTTTGTTGTTACAATCATATAATTATTTAGGTTTATGTGCTTTATGTTCGGTTGTGATATATCTAACTGTTCCAGATGTTCCCCTAACGACAATTGAATGTGTAATGATTTTTCCTGGTCTAAAATTAACTCCGTCCAGCATTGGGCCATCGATAACTCCAGTAGCTGTAAATGTTAACTTATCACCGTTTGCCATGTCTTCTGCGTTAAAGATTTTTTTGATATCTTTTATTTTTGATTTTTCTAAACATTTTTGTATTTCAATTTTATCTTGGTCACTTCTGGGATGAAAACGAGCTAAAATTTCTCCACCAAAAATTTTTAATGGTACTGCTGCTAAAACTGCTTCAGTAGAGCCACCTATTCCCATCAAAACATCAATACCTGAATCAGGAATTGTCGTGGCAATTGCTGCTGCAACATCGCCATCGGTGATCAATCTTACCCTGGCACCAGCTGCTCTTATTTCTTTTATTAGATCCTGATGGCGTTCACGATCCAATACAATGGCCGTAACTTCGCCTGGTTCTTTGCCAAGAGCTTTAGCGATCTTTTTGATATTATCTTTGACTGGTGCGTCAAGATCGATGACTTTTGCGGCTTCTTTGCCGACTGCAATTTTATTCATATATGTATCAGGGGCATGCATCAAGCTTCCCTTTGGTCCGGCAGCAATCATTGCTTGAGCATTTGTTCTACCCCAAGCTACGCTATCTGTTGCCTCTAAAGGATCAATTGCTAAATCCATTTCCTCACCATTACCTTTTCCTACTACTTCGCCAGTATAAAGCTTAGGCGCTTTGTCTTTTTCGCCTTCTCCGATAACAACGGTTGCTTTAAAATCCATTTGATTGAACCTGTCACGCATTTCATCTACAGCTGCACCATCTGCTTTTTTGCCATCACCACGACCCATCCATTCTGCAGCAGCAATTGCAGCAGCTTCTGTTACGCGTACAAATTCTAATGCTAAGTTTCTATCCATATAGTTATGTATATTATGTTTTATTGATAATTAACCGTTACACCCTCCACTGTCATTGTGAGGAGCCGGAGGCGACGTGGCAATCTCCCCTACTATGCGTCATTGCGAGCGACTGCAAGGAGCGCGGCAATCTCCCTGGCCAAGGGGATTGTCCGCCAGAGGCGGATCTGCCCCTGGCATGACTTCATCCCGCTATCGCGGGATTCGCAATGACAGTGAGTATAGAGATTGCATTGCTTCGCTCACGCTCGCAATGACACGTGATTACTTCTTCCCATTCCAATTCTTCACAGCGTCCTCATAACTATCTGGTTTTCCTACATCAAACCATCTACCTTTAAAAAAATATCCAAACACTTTTTCTTCCTTAGCTAATTGAGGAAAGATATCTTTTTCTAATTTAATAGTCTTTGAATTTATATAATTAAAAATTTTAGGTTCCATTATATACACTCCTGCATTTATAACGTGTGACATATCTTTAGTTGGTTTTGGTTTTTCACAAAATTCCAAAACTTTTGAACCGCTGATACCACAGACTCCCCAGTCGTGTGATTTTTCTACAGAAGTCAATGCCATGGTTACCAAACCTTTATGTGAAAGATGAAAATCAATCATGTCGGAAAGATCAATTTCTGCTAACACATCACCATAAATTAAAACAAAAGGCCGACTGCAAAATTGGTCTTTAACTTGATACAATGCTTCTGCTGTACCAACTTTATCTTTAGTTTGTTTTACGTATTCTAGTTTGACACTGAATCGTGTGCCAGAACCAAAGTGTTCTTTAATTTTGCCACCAAGTGGCCCAAGCGAAACAGTGATATCTCGAATCTCACTATTACGTAACATTTCGATGGTATGTTCTATAACTGGTTTGCCGCCAATAGGCATCATGGCTTTTGGCATCTCATATGTAAATGGCCTCATCTTTAAACCCTTCCCACCTGCTAAAATAACTGCCTTGCTGATTTTAGAAGCAAGACTTTTAGAAAGTAAATACTCAATAGCGTGTGAGCGATTTCTAATTCTAGAGTCGTCAATTACTCTATCAACTTGATCAAGTAAATCTTTCTTGAGTGTGATTGTGAGTCGAGTTTTTGGCATAAAAAAATATGACTTAATTATCATACCTTATCATACTTATTGAGTCAACCCCGTTAGAAATCCAATAATAATAGCAATTTTTATTAAATTGGCTTAAATTAAAAAAAAATCTAACGGGGTCAAGTCTTAAAATGTGTAGAAATTGTGGGTAATTATTGAATTTAAGCATATTTTACAAACTTAGAAAGACTTGAGTAAAAGTTAATTCTCTCTTGTCATCCCGAGCTTGTCGAGGGATCTCATATCTTCCAATAAGCATGGCATGACATTTCTTCACGCACAAAATAGACAATAACATCAGTCCCTCCGGATCTTTAGGCCCGTAGAACAAGAAACGAGATGACATAGCCAAGAGCCGACTCACGATTGAGCCGGCTCTCTTTTTTCTTAAATACTCAATTATTTTATAATTCCCAATTTAACTAAAAAGACACTTTGTCCTGGCGGCGACCTACTTTCCCCAAAGAGAGTATCATCAGCGCTGGTGAGCTTAACTGCCGAGTTCGGGATGGGATCGGGTGTGACATCACCGCTAGAGCCACCAAGACAAAGTGTCTTTTTGTGATTGATATTTGCATGCCCGCCGAAGCCTAAAAAGCGTAGGCGGGAAATTTAAATTTTGACATTTATTTTTTCGCCAAAGGCGAAAAAGTCTATATAGGCTACAGAATTCTTGTGGTTAAATATTTTGGATTATTAGTACTCCTCGGCTTAATGCATTACTGCACTTACACCTAGAGCCTATCGACCTCATCATCTTTGAGGATCCTTAAGTGAAATCTAATCTTGAAGACGGCTTCGCGCTTAGATGCTTTCAGCGCTTATCCAAACCAAACGTAGCTACCCAGCGGTGCCCTTGGTAGAACAGCTGGTACACCAGAGGTTTGTTCTTCCCGGTCCTCTCGTACTAGGGAAGAGTCTTCTCAAATTTCCACGTCCATGGCGGATAGGAGACCGAACTGTCTCACGACGTTCTGAACCCAGCTCGCGTGCCGCTTTAATTGGCGAACAGCCAAACCCTTGGGAGCTTCTTCACCCCCAGGATGCGACGAGCCGACATCGAGGTGCCGAACCGGACCGTCTATGTGAACTATTGGGTCCGACTAGCCTGTTATCCCCGGAGTAGCTTTTATCCGTTGAGCTTCCGCCGTCCTATATCGTACGGTCGGATCACTAACTTCTGCTTTCGCAACTGCTTGTCTGGTGAGACTCGCAGTAAAGCTGGCTTATGCGTTTGCACTATCATCCCGATTTCCATCCGGGATTAGCCAACCTTTGTAAACGCCTCCGTTACATTTTGGGAGGCAACCGCCCCAGTTAAACTACCCACCAGATACTGTTCTCTCACCCGATTCAGGGTGTAGAGTTAGAATTAAAAAATCACAAGGGTGGTATCTCACTGGCGTCCCAACTAAAAGCCGGGACTCCCACCTATTCTGAACATGTAAAAACTTAACCCAATATCAAGCTGTAGTAAAGCTTCACGGGGTCTTTTCGTCCAGCCACGGATAACGAGCGTCTTTACTCGTCTTGTAATTTCGCCGAGTCCTTCGTTGAGACAGTTCTCAAGCCGTTATGCCATTCGTGCAGGTCGGAACTCACCCGACAAGGAATTTCGCTACCTTAGGACGATTATAGTTATCGCCGGCGTTCATCCGCGCTTCAGTCGAAAGCTCAATCAGTAAACTGATATCACCCCCTTCTTTAACGTTCGGACACTGGCCAGGCATCAGCCCCTATACATCACCTTACGGTTTAGCAGGGACCTATGTTTTTGGTAAACAGTCGCTTGAGATCTTTAGCTGCGGCCTTACCGCACCTCGCTGCGCTCGGTTGCGGAAATCTCAAATTTCAATATTTAATTTCCAAACAAATTTCAAATTTTAATAATCAAATTACAAAACGTTTTGATAATTAGAAATTGATCATTAATAATTGTTTGATCATTGGTTATTGATCATTGATCATTCCGTGCCGAATGCAATGAGGCACGGTCAGGCAGCCCTTATTGCGAACGTACGGACGCTATTTTGCCGAGTTCCTAAACGAAAGTTCTCTCGTACACCTTGGCACACTTATGCCCGCCTACCTGTGTCGGTTTACGGTACGGTTACTTATGGCTTAACTCTAGAGGTTTTTCTTGGCACTCACTTTGGTAGAATTGGTATCAGCAAGCTTTCAACCTTCTGCCGACCTTTGTGTTGATGATAGCGGATTTGCCTACTATCACACTTAAGGCAAGCAACGTCCATACCATAGAACGCTCTACCTCTACAAATGCGTCACCCCATCGAAAACCATAAGTAGTGCTGGAATATTAACCAGCTCATCCATCGACTACGCCTTTCGGCCTCGCCTTAGGACCGACTAACCCTGGGTCGATTTGCGTTGCCCAGGAAACCTTAGGCTTACGGTGGGCGGGGTTCTCACCCGCCTTTTTGCTACTCATGCCAACATTCTTACTTCTTTGCTCTCCACCAGCTCTCGCGAGTCCGGCTTCGGTGAACAAAGAATACTCCTCTACCACTCCTCCAGCTCGAAAGCTGAAGAAATCCATATCTTCGGTATTAAGCTTTAGCCCCGGTAAATTTTCGGCGCAAGACAACTGGACCAGTGAGCTATTACGCTTTCTTTAAAGGATGGCTGCTTCTAAGCCAACCTCCTGGTTGTTTGAGTCATGTCACCACCTTTAACACTTAGCTTAAATTTAGGGACCTTAGATGATGGTCTGGGCTGTTTCCCTTTCGACTAATGGAGCTTAGCCCCCATAGTCTAACTCCTATCGATTAAAGCTAACCCGGTATTCGGAGTTTGGTTGGGTGAAGTAGGATAAATCCATCCACACCCATTCAGTGCTCTACCCCCGGGCGCAACGATAAGGCTAGCCCTAAAGCTATTTCGAGGAGAACCAGCTATTGCCAAGTTCGATTAGCATTTCACCTCTAACCACAGCTCATCCCAGAGTTTTGCACGACTCAAGGGTTCGGGCCTCCCCAAGTTATTACACTTGGTTCGCCCTGGCCATGGCTAGGTCACTTGGCTTCGGGTCTCATTCCTACGACTAAGTCGGGCTATTAACCCTCGCTTTCACTACGCCTCCGTCCTGAAAAGAACTTAGGCTTGCCGCAAAAATGAACTCGTTGGCTCATTCTTCAATAGGAACGCCGTCACCCTTGCGGGCTCCGACTCCTTGTAAGCATATGGTTTCAGATACTATTTCATCTCCCTTACAGGGATGCTTTTCACCTTTCCCTCACGGTACTTGTACACTATCGATCATTAAAAGTATTTAGCCTTAGCCAATAGTCTGGCCGGATTCCCACAGGGTTTCACGACACCCGTGGTACTCAAGAATAATTACCGTAGAGCTATAACTCCTTTCGCTTACAGGACTATCACCTTCTATGGTTGCTTCTTTCCAGAAACATTCAACTAGGAAAGTTAAACTTTTTTCTCTACCTAGAACCTACAAGAGTTCAAACGTAACTATCTTACAACGTTCTGTACACATTACGGACTTGTATCCTTAAAAATTCTAATAAGTTAGATTAACTCCGGAGAATTAATCTAACTAAATTAGAGATAGTCTACAGAATTTGGGCTATTCCCCTTTCGCTCGCCACTACTTAGGGAATGGAACAACCTACAATTATGTAATTATCGAAAAAGATAATTACACAATGTAAATTGCGTATTCTCTTTCTTTTCCTTCGGCTACTAAGATGTTTCAATTCGCCGAGTTGTCTTCACCACCCTATGTATTCAGGTAATGATGATCTAATCTTCCATTAGATCGGGTTTCCCCATTCGGATATCTCCGGGTCAAAGGTTGCTTACCACCTCACCGAAGCTTTTCGCAGGTTGCTACGTCCTTCATCGTCTTTTAATGTCGAGGCATCCACCATATGCCCTTAACGAATATGTAACCACAAGAATTATATATCCTATATAATCTTGTTATATATTTTTTCTCGCTAAAGATTTATGTTTTGCTCGTTATTGTTTGTGGTCTATATTTTTTTGTAAAAGTTCTCATTACCTCTCACAATTTGATGGATCGTTTGATCCGCCAAATTCTGAGAACTAAAAAACCGCCCTTGCAAGCGGTATCGACTAACGTAACAAAAAGTTATACGGTCATCCGCTTGGCTTTTTAAGTATTAGAATATTATTTCTCATAGATACTAGATTTGTATTTTATATTTATATTAAATCCCCGTCAATCTTTAATTATTAATATGATGGGGATAAACTCTTAATACATGTACATTATATATGATTTTTTCCGTATTGTCAAGTCTTTTGCTGTTTATATGTATTTTTGATGAATATAATGTTGATTTTTGCTAAATTTAGGAAATGAAAAAGGGCCGTCCTGCGTCGGGCGGCCCTGTAATAACTAACACATTGAATTGTTAATCTCTGATTGTCTTATGCCATTTGTAGCGTATCGCCGTTATCAAAAGCATCCCTGCAGCGATTATCACTGTCGGCCAAGACAACTGCTCTCTTGTAAGAACCATAACCATCGGACTGGCAACTAAAATGCCGTCGTAGACTAATGGCGCCACAAGAGATGACATCGAACGTTCGGTAAATACCGCGTAGCTGGCTCCCAGACGGGAAACTATGCCATATATCGCGATACCTCCTAATATAGCGCCCATCATATATTTGGGCGTCCACCATTGCCAGTTGCTGAAATCGGAGAAAAGGAAAGCCATTATGAACAGTAGCACACCACCGCTGAGATTCATTGCGATATTTGTTGCTCTGTGTTGCCGTCCGAGCTTGATACTTAGGTTGAATACGACATAACCCAAGACAGCGATTCCAACCCAAGGCAACGATATGACTATAGTGTCTACATCAAGGTTATAACTCCATATCCTCAGAAAAACGAATATGGCCATAACCCCATGGCACATCAAGTCAAAATCATTTGGTCGTTCGGTGAAATACTTTGCCCAGAACACATTCAGCAACACAAACAACGGCCAACTTGATACCGCGAAGGAGTTATACACTAACTCCATACTTATTGATACTGGCAATTGTTGGTGAGCTCCACGCAAACCGAATACTATACATCCGATGCCGATAGCACCAAGCAGTGCAACCTTTATGTTTGGCTTCATTCCTGTGTCTCTTATCTGCTGTCGGTACCGTATTGTGGTGAAAATACCTCCCAGGATATTAGCCATTGCCAAGGCAGGCAAGCCGCCTTTTCCTAAAGATATCCAGACTGCAATGTTGAAAAGCAGATAAGAAGCCACTGTTAGAATTATGTGTCCCATTCCGTTCCTCCATTTCAATTGGTATACACAATATCCGATGGGGTTTAATTTACACGTCAAAGAGCAACGACATACTACATTATCATATTAGAAGAAAAATGTCAAGAATATCGTTATATTTAAGTGAAGTATATTGCCAATCATTCGATAATTTATGTTTTTGGAAATTGTTTGCCGTATAATCATAATGATATTCCATATCACGTTCATTGCGTATTATGTGATCGTAATATGATTTTTGCCATTTGAATTTGGGTATTGATGTTTGATTGACACCATGTTTTTGGATGAATTGATTACGGTAATTTTTGACTTTCACAATAAAATTTTTTAACATTTCTTGTTCCTCTTTCGGAAGGCGACATTGGCCAATGTCGCCTTCGGGGTCGGAATTCAATTCGTTATTGTATTCCATTATATAATTAACATTCCGCGTAAAATGACGTTTTAAAAATTGCATTACTTTCGAAATATTATATTTTCCCCCTGGTTGAAGCAAAAAATGAACATGATCATACATAATGCAAAATGCAAATAAATTGAATTTCTTCAACTTTTTACATAGTTTTATTTCCTCAATTAATAATTCACTAAATATTTTCTCCTTAAAATACGGATGATTATCTTGCGTTTTGACCGTAACAAAATAAACCTCGTTTGTATCGTAATAACGTTTTTGTGAATTCCGGTGTTTGTTCATACCCGGTAGTAGAATTTCAAATGGTTATTTTATTTAAATAAATATATTATAGTATTCTTATTAGATAGTATTAGACCTTTTGTCTATCCGATATAAAATTTCAAATTATTACTAAAATTTTTTGAAATTTCACTACCGGGTCATAATTACAAAAGACGCACAAATTGCGCGCCTTATTGATTTGATTATTTAAATGGTGCCGGAGGAGGGACCCCGCCTGCGCTCTGACGAGCTTCGGCGGGCACAGTCGAACCCTCAATATTTAAATTGGTGCTGGGAGGGAGACTTGAACTCCCACGCCCGAAGGCACGTGGTCCTAAACCACGCGTGTCTACCAATTCCACCATCCCAGCACAAATAGCTAAGCGTACTTGCTAAATTCCATTTATCCTCCGAAGTCCATCAGGACGTAGGAGAACCACTCCGGCTTTATTGTAAGCGTGCATGCCAATTCCATTTATCTCGCCGTAGTCTACCGCAGGTAGACGTAGGCGGACCACCGCGGCAAGTCTATATATAATTACTTATATTATACATTTTGTCAATGTTAATCTATCAAATGTTTTTCTTCTACCCTAGAAATAAACGAAAAACCTACAGCTATTAAACCCAATATAATCAATGCTACTCCCAGCGACCAATCAATTAACATTCCCACAAGCGGACTAATAACAACTAGGATAAACTTATTAATCATAGAAACTGTCGAAAGTATGGTAGCGCGCCTTTCGGATGGGATATGCTTATTTAAATAACTTTCAAATAATTCTCTGCGACCTAAACCAAGTCCGCCAGCAATTAAAATGGCTGGAATTATTAAATAGACGACATTGGTTAAGCCACCCATAATAAACATCAATCCTGTAATGAAAGCACTATAAAAAATCAAACGTTTTTTGTTTCCCAATAGTTTCTCTAGCCTCTCATAATTATTCATAAACAAAATTTGCATTAATGCAAATCCTGCATGCACAATGCCAAAATAAACAATTTTTACTCCAGCGATTTTTAACATAGGCTGATATGCCCAAAGCATAAAGTAAGCGATTGATTGGATGACAATAAAATCAAGCGCTAAAATTTTTAAAATTTTATTTTGATGAAAATATTTAACTCCATTTTTTAATGTATGCAAATATCTTTTTGATTCTATTTTGTGGTCTGTTTTAGGTTCTAAAAAAGTTAATGATATAAAAAATGCAATAATCAAAGGAAATGCCATAAACAACATAGTTTCACGAATGCCGATATAGGCAGCTATTAGGCTTCCCAATGGTGCGGAAATCATTAGGCCAGCAAGCTTAACACTGCCAATGCGCGCAAAAATCTTTTTTGATTCTTTAGCGCGTCCAATTATTTTTAAAGTGTCGTAAGTAAACGCTTGGTCTGCACCAGAATACAAAGCTGAAGCGACAGCCCATAAAAATTCAGCAAATAAGAAAATATAAAAATTTGGATTTGAAACATATACTAACACCGCTATTATATTTATTACGGTCCCCAATGCTAAAGAATGTTTTCTTCCCCAATAATCTGCAATCGTGCCAGTTGGAATTTCTAAAATAAAAATCCAGGCCATAAACCAAGACTGTAAAATCATAACTTTAGTAAAAGAAATCCCTCCCCAATCTGTAAAAAACGGAACCAAAACACCACCAAAAAAATGTAAGTGGTAAAAAAATTTAAATAAGTATAATTTCTTAATGTTTGCTTGAAAATTTGTTTTCATATTAATGTAATTCTACCATAAATAAAATCGCTCCCAAATTTGGGAGCGATTTTATTCTAGTATGTTGATATTTTATATTCCGTATAATGTTTGCATGCCTTGTATATCACCATCTCCCAAGCCTAGGTCAACACCGTCATAAATTCCATACATGACTTCGGAAGTACAGGTTGTATCATATAAATCTCCTAAACCGACTGCGTGACCAACTTCGTGCAAAACAACGGTATCTAGATCAATTAAGCCATCGTTAGGAAAATAATCATTGTCATACATGATATCGTATTCATAAATATTTTTTCCCCTAAACCAAATTGCTGTAACACCAATTACACCTTCCTCTGCATAATCACCATAAGTGATTGAATTAGTGTAGTCGTATACTCCCCAATCTGCTTGGCCCATACTACCTGTTCCAATAATATCAGCTGATGTTACTTCTTCCCAAGTAACAACTGCGCTTTCTGAAGATTGTCCCAAACCTAAATCGTTATAGACAAATGGTTCAGTTGTATTCCATTTTGGTTTTGAGCCGGACAAAAAATCATAACATGACGTATCTGCTGGTGGTTCTTCGTCGCCATCCTTTTTACAATCTGCACATGATGGATTTTCATTCGTATCACAAACCCCATCATTATTGCATACCCTTGCTCCTTTATAATCTGGAGCATAACGAATAAAAACTACTTTTTGTAATTCTTTTTCTGCCAATTGAGGGACAAATTCTGGTGCTCCCTTAGTAGCTCTTTTAGCGTAAACTACCGTTGTTACAGAAAGTGCCATAACTGCAATTAAGAGAAAAATAAACAATTTTTTACTCATAAAATATTGATTAATTATTAAATTTTCCTTATTTATCTTATTCCAACATCAAAACTTTGTCAAACTTTTGTATTAGTCCAGCACATATTGGACACATAGTTATTTTTTAATAAATAATCCACAGGGGTCTCTAGATTAAGGCCCCAGTGGAATCGTTTTGTATTATACCAAACTAGCCACTCAGTCATTTT
>Ga0180007_10001231_pt1 | contig 36490 bp, 44 predicted proteins | sample MM_PC_MetaG_FD_121122 | JGI IMG/M metagenome (GOLD analysis project Ga0180007, IMG submission 121122) | Groundwater microbial communities from the Aspo Hard Rock Laboratory (HRL) deep subsurface site, Sweden - MM_PC_MetaG | ecosystem: Environmental > Aquatic > Deep subsurface > Groundwater... | reverse complement strand
TGGAATAGATGAAGAAACAATCAAAAAATATATACAAAATCAACGTGAGGATATGGTGGAAAACCAGATGAAATTATGGAAATAAAAGAAGCCCCCGACTTTAGTCGGGGGAGTAATTTCACTCCTCTATAGGGGGATAACGATCTATCTTACCATTCCCATATTTTCGCTAAAATCAAAAAGACAATTGCTGCCGAGAGGAAGTATTATACCCAGGATGTTTTACTGGAAATAAAAACATTGCTGGCATGTTTTGATTATAATCCCCAATATTCCGATTGTTTATATTGCCGCTGTACCCTTCGCAAATATCTTTAAGAATATAAAGCCAGTTTCCCTCGCGCTCATTTATTTTTCCACGGACAGGAAGCCGAAAGCGGCCGGAGATTCTGGGTAAACAGAATGGAGAGGAAGATATGTTTAAAAAGAAAAATAGTCTGCCGGTAGCGGAGGATAAGGTTATTAATATCGAAGCAGGGATGCAAGGTGACCTTAAGTTTACCGGTCCGATTAATCTAAGAATAAACGGCAGTTTTGAAGGAAATTTAGAAGCAAAAGGAATTTTGATAATAGGAGAGAATGCGCGGGTAAAGGCCAATACAATTAAAGGAGAAAATGTAACTATCGCGGGTAAAGTGGAGGGAAACATTGAATGCACCCAGCGGCTTGAACTCTCTGCTTCCGCGCAAGTTCAGGGGGATATTAAAGTTCCGGTTTTAGTTGTCAACGAAGGCGCGTCCTTAAACGGCAATTGCCGGGTCTCTTTAGAGAAAGAGGAAAATAAACCAAAACAAAGCCGCGGCAAAAAACAATGATTACGAGAATCGGGATTGTAGCAGGGGAAATTTGGCATTTGTTAGAGAGGAAGAGGCAGGAAAATGCCGCTCTTTTTGATCTCGCGGAAAATATAAAAGAACCTCAGGAAATAATTCTTATGAGTTTGGGGTGGCTGGCACGGGAAGGGCACGTGGTTTTGGAGAGAATAAACGGCGGATATAGATTTTCTTTATAGGAAGTCAATGATGTCGCTCGCCGCGGCGCTGGTGGAGTAGCCACGCGGCGTCATCCTGAGGAGGAGCGAAGCGACGACGAAGGATCTCAACCACGTTGTCATTCCCACGAAAGTGGGAATCCATAAATGTCCACTACCACGAAATGTCCATTCACTAGTGGATATTTTGATTTATAAGACATTTACAGTTCACAGAGGTAGTTCTTGGAGCCATTTCCGCAGCTCTTTGATGGAAAAGGAGTTATTGCGGTAACCTTCAGCGCATATTTAATAACTGCGGATAAAGTTACCCGCAATGTTCATTTTTTGCTAATGTTCACCAAGTAGTGAACATTAGGTCGTTAACGACCCACAGTCAAAAAATCATCTTGACATCATGTCGCAATTATAATATATTATTTCCGACACTAATAAGGGGCATATTATGCAGACTATTGTGGATAAAATAAAAAATGACATTTATAAGCAGAAACGAGGATTTGTATTTACCACGTATCGTTTCTTTGATTTAGGAAATCCCAAGACTATTGCCAAAGTGCTGGAACGCATGGTTGAGTCAGGAGAGATTAGGCGTATTGCTCGCGGAATATATGATTATCCGGAAAAACATCCGGAATTTGGCGATGTGCCTCCGGATCCGAATAAAATCGCTGATGCACTGGCTGAAAAAGATAATCTTAAAATCCAGCCGTCGGGGGCATATGCGGCGAACTTATTGGGCTTATCTGATCAAGTGCCTGCAAAATTTGTTTTTTTAACGGACGGTCATTCACGTACCGTTAATATTGGAAAGAGAAGTATTACATTAAAAAAGACAACTCCTAAAAATATGGCGACGGCCGGGCGTATTAGCGGTCTGGTCATTCAGGCTTTACGTTATATGGGGCAGGAAAATGTGGATGATAGGGTTATAAATATTTTAAAAAGAAAATTATCAGATAAAGACAAGAAAACACTTATGGCCGATCTTCGTTACGCTCCGGCTTGGATCGATAAGGTGTTACGAAGATTAAATGAAAAGTAGAGGTGCGCTTTGAATAAAAAAGACATAGTCAGAAATTATGTAAAAAAACACAGAAATTTTTCTTTGTCTCAGATTATTGAAGAAACCAATTTTGACAAGAAGTTGGTTAAGGATTATTTATTTCAGCTTAATGAAGAAAAAAGTGTCTATGACGCCGGATATGGGTATTATTCAACTGTTGCTCAAGAATTTCCTTTTGAATCTGTTCGCAAGGTAGAGACTATACGTCAGGACATAAAGAAAAAATATCCTCTCATTGATTTTTTAATTTGGGATACTAAGCTTTTCGCGCCGCTATATCATCATACTCAGACACACCATATAACTTTTGTTGAGGTTGAAACAGAGGCTGTTTTTCCTGTGTATGATTATTTGGACAGTAAGCATAGGTTCGTTTTAAAAGAAAAAAGAGTTAAGTCATTCTTTGCCGGGTTTGATGTGACTCGTGATCCTGTGGTTATTCGTGTGATTCCGTCGCGCTCTCCTCGGAATGGGAATGTTCCAGCTTTGGAAAAGATTTTGGTGGATATGTATCTTGACCTGAACAAGTACAATTACATAGCTCAATCTGATTATTTTGAACTATGGTGGGATCTCCTCAGGCTTTACCGTATTAACATTGGAGAGCTACTGAGCTATAGTAGGAGGCGCAGGTGCCTGAAAACGCTAATTCCGCAACTTACTGATAATATTAACAGTTATGCAATAGACTTTTGCCACATTATGTCAAATGTTGGCAGAAGTCTATAATTAAGGAGATTTTGTGCTTGATAAACAAAGTATAGAAAAACTGCGACAGAGTCTTGGATTTAAAGATCCCGGGATATTCGAGAAAACTGTATACGCTTTAAACCTTTTGCCGCCATTACTTGAGGTTTATCCCGATCTCATTTTTAAAGGAGGAACATCAATTCTTTTACACCAATATTCGCCAACAAGGCTTTCGATTGATATCGATATTCTTCTTCCTGAGAATAAAAGAAAATCGATAAATGAACAGTTGGTAGCCGTTGCCGAAAGGTCGGGTATATTTAAATCTGTAGAGGAGAATGTAAGGAAAAGTAAAACAGAAATTCCTAAAGCACATTTCAAGTTCTTTTACGATTCCCATTTTTCCAAGATAGAGCAGAGCATTTTGTTAGATATTGTCTTTTCCGACAATCCGTATCCCAGACTGGTTAAAAAGCCATTAAAAGGACAGCCCATGATTTTGAAAGAAACGGATGCTGTGGTTAATATCCCTACGGTGGAGGGTTTGTTCGGAGATAAACTGACAGCAGTCGCCCCGAAAACGCTTGGATTAAAATTATCAGAAGGCCGGGATATGGAATTTCTTAAACAGATCATTGATTTGGGAACACTGTTTAACCTTGTTGCTTCTATTGATGAAATAAAAAAAGCATTCGAGAAAGCTATATATCAGGAAAATGTTTTTAGAGGAACAAAGTTTACGGACAAGAATGTTATCGATGACATCTTAGATGTGGGCTGGAAATATTCCCAATGGTTGGTTAAAGGCGCGGACAATTCATTTGAGGAAATTAACTTAATAAATCGCGGGTTAGGTCGCATCGGAAATCATCTGGTGGGCTCGGTTGACGCGGCATCTCTCAAAGCGATGTTTGGAAAAATTGCCTATATTATGTGGTTAATCAGAAACGGAGATAAGGGCGCAATTATTAAAAATGCTGATATGTCTTTATTAGGGAATATTCGTCTTAATGATAAATATACGATTCTGGAGCGGTTAAAAGGTATCAACTCCGAAGCATATTTTTATTGGACTATGGGCGTTGGAGAAAAGGAAAAATAAAACAATGAATCCCGTGGATAATAGGCCCCAAAATGAACTTGCTGAGATGGTATTTGTAAGCGAGGTTGTGTTGCAATCAAAGATTGCAGAATTGGCTGCTAAGCGTTTATCAGCGATCAAGGACAATTTCGATCAGATTGAAGTCTGGAGTTCAATTCAATCGATTCTCGTGGCTGCGGGAAATGTATCGAAGATTTTATGCCCACAGGAAAAGAAATACGCGGTACGAGGCAAAAGATTGCGGGAGTTACTTAAAGTCGAAGATAACAATATACTTTCTGATCGTAGCTTACGTAATCATTTCGAGCACTATGACGATCGAATAGAAGATTGGTTCAAAAATCAATCTTCAGCGGTCTACAGCGATTTGGCAGTAGATCCTTTTAAGTCAATCTGGGGAAACGTACCTAGCAATCATCATAGGGCGTATGATCCTTTAACACAGACATTGACGTTTCGTGGTGAATCATTTGAATTGGCGGCAGTGCTGAAGGAACTGAAAGAGATTCGTAGTAAGTGCCGCGACTTTGTACTTTCGTAAAAGGAGGTTTTAGAAACTTTGGGGTAGAGATAAATAATTTTTTAAGATAACTCAGCAGGAAAGTTCGATTGCGGGTTAATTCGAGACAAGAGAAGAATAGTGAAGGGGGAAATATGAATTATATTCAGCATAGTTCGATTGCAAATTTTATTTGGGGGATTGCCGACGATGTGCTTCGCGATGTTTATGTCCGGGGGAAATACCGCGACGTAATATTACCGATGACGGTTATCCGGCGCTTGGACGCTTTACTTGAACCGACCAAGAAAGAAGTGCTGGATATGAAAAAGCAACTGGATAAGTCAAAGGTTGCCAATCAGGACGCGGCTTTATGTCAATGCGCGAGGCAGGCATTTTATAATTCTTCGCCATTTACACTGCGGGATTTAAAAGACGCTCGATTCATTACACAACATGGCGATGATCCCGAATATAAAATGATTACACGCTCAAGCGATGGACAGCTTTTGTTCTTGGTCAATAAACTTTCAAAGATGAAGCATCGCTCAAAACTGGGAAGCCGTATTGCGGAGGTTCATAACGGCTCATCACTCTTTACCGGAGACGCCGGTGGAGGAGAGACAAATATTCGCCGATGGATTATTGAAAACGATTGGCTTGAAGCGATTATCGCTTTACCGGAAAACACCTTTTACAACACAGGAATCGCCACATATATTTGGCTTTTAACGAACAAAAAACCGTCTCATAAAAAAGGGCAGGTTCAGCTTATTGATGCCTCCGGGTGGTATGTGCCTTTAAGGAAGAATTTAGGCAAGAAGAACTGCCAACTTTCCGAACAACATATTCAGGATATTTGTAATCTTGTAATCGAGTTCAAGCCGAGTGAGCAATCAAAAATATTTTCCAATGAGGCATTTGGGTATCAAAAGATTACTGTTGAGCGACCATTGTGTTTTAGGGGCATTGATCCCGAGCGTGAATATAAAGCCAAAGAAATTAAAGAGCTAAAGGTAAATAATAAAACGGATGAAAATGGCATCCCGGTAATTAAAAAAATCCATCCTAAAGGCAAAGTAGAAGCTAATCCTTTATATGGCATTTATGAAGTTGAGATAAAAGGAAAAAAGGTTTGTGTTGAATACGAACCGGATACGGATTTGCGGGATACAGAGCAGGTGCTGTTGCTTGAAGAAGGCGGAATTGAAGGGTTCTTTAAGCGTGAGGTATTGCCGTATGTGCTGGATGCGTGGATTGTTCCATCTAAAACACAGCTTGGCTATGAAATTTCTTTCACGAAGCATTTTTATAAACCGACACAATTAAGAACTCTTGAGGAAATTCAAAAAGACATATTCGCCTTGGAAGAAGAAACCGAAGGTATTTTAGAGGATATTGTGGAGGAGTCGAAATAATGAAATTGAAACAGTATCCGAAATATAAAGATTCTGACTTGCCTTGGGTAGAGCGAATTCCTGAACATTGGGATGTTTTACCTAATCGCGCAGTGTTTGAAGAGCGAAACACAAGAGGAATGGATCAAGAAGAATTGCTTTCCGTTACAATAAAGCGCGGTGTGATACGACAAAAGGAGCTTATTGAAAGCTCATCAAAAAAAGATTCTTCTAATGAAGACAAGTCAAAATATAAACTCGTTTTGGAGGGTGATTTACCTTACAACAAAATGCGCATGTGGCAGGGAGCCGTTGGCATCTCGAGATATAGAGGAATTGTTAGCCCAGCTTATATTATTTTGAAGCCCAGAGAAAATGCCTGTTCCGAGTATTTTCATTATTTATTGCGTACAACAGAGTACACAAAGGAGTCTCACAGATATTCATATGGAATTTGCGATGATCAGCTTAGTTTGCGTTTTACGGATTTCAAAGTCATTAAATCAATAGTGCCGTCATTTGACGAACAAAGATTTATTGCATCTTTCCTTAGATCTAAAGAAAAAAAGATAGCTCAATTCATCCGCAACAAACGCCGGTTGATACAACTGCTTAAAGAACAGAAACAAGCGATAATCAATCAGGCTGTCACACGCGGCATAAATCCTGATGTTAAAATGAAACCAAGCGGGGTTGATTGGATGGGCGATATTCCGGATCAGTGGGAAGTACGTAGGCTTAAATATCTTGTTTCAATTAATAAGAATGTATTGTCTGAAAATGCTGATAAAAATTATGAGTTTTCTTATCTTGATATTGGTTCGGTTGGAACAGGGTGTGTTGTTAAAGAGCCTGAAAAAATGTGCTTTAAGAATGCACCTTTTTGTTCAACAGGATTTGCTGTTTTAACGCCAAAAAATAAAATTATTCCATCATTATTGGGGCTTTTAATGCAGAGTGATAATTTCTTAATTTAGTGATCAAAGAGTCTATAGGTGTGGCATATCCTGCTATTTCAGAGACAAAATTGGGTGTTTTGAAAATAGCTTATCCGACATCAAAGAAAGAGCAGGAAGCTCTTGTTGAAAATTTAAACGACAAGACTAAGGATATTGATTTATTAATAACCAAAGCACAAAAAGAAATCGAACTAATCCAAGAATACCGTACTCGTCTTATTTCGGATGTTGTTGCCGGGAAAGTGGATGTCAGAAATGTTAAAATTGAGGATGTTGCTGATGGGAAATTGGATGAAGAGAATATTGATAACGAAGTTTCTGAAGAAGAAAGTGATATATTAGAAGAATGTGACGAGGTGAAAGAATGAGTTATACGAACGAACAATTGATCGAGAAGTTTAATCAATTTCGTCAGGAGCCGATTGAAACCGAATGGTTGGAATTTAAAGAAGCCAAAGAAAAGTTCGCTTCCGATGATTTGGGGCGATATTTTTCCGCGCTGAGCAATGAGGCGAATTTAAAAGGCAAGAAATCCGGATGGCTTATTTTGGGAATTGAAAATGTTTTGCCGCGGCGAATAGTTGGCACAAGTTATCGAAATTCCGCTGAAAAGCTCGATTCTTTAAAACATGAAATCGCGCAAAACACTAACGGAATATCATTCCAAGAAATTTATGAGCTTCAAATTGAACATAAGCGAGTGTTGATGTTTCAAATTCCCGCGTGCCCGGCAGGAATAATTACTCTTTGGAAAGGACACGCTTATGGAAAGGATGGAGAGTCTTTAACGGCGCTACATGAGCACGAAAGAGAGCAAATTCGTAGACAGATTACAGAAAAAGATTGGTCAGCTGAGATTTGCGCGGGGGCAACAATAAAAGATTTGGATGATCGGGCGGTGAGTTTTGCCAGAGAAAAATTCATCAGTAAAAATAAACAGAACAACCGTTTAAATGTTAAGGATATTCAAAAATGGGAAGACATGCTCTTTTTGGAAAAAATTCAATTAGCGCGCAAGGAGCAATTAACTAAAGCGGCAATATTGCTGTTGGGAAAGCCTGAATCCGCAATGATTTTGACTCCTCATCCCGCGCAGATTACTTGGAAATTAGAAGCTGAAGAAGAAGCTTATGAGCATTTTGGCCCACCGTTTCTTTTGTCTGTTGAAGGTGTATTTGAAAAAATCCGTAACGTAAAATTTCGAATTCAACCGTTCAATCAACTGGTTCCTGTTGAACTTACTAAATATGATTCTTCAATTATTCTGGAGGCATTAAATAATTGCATAGCGCATCAGGATTATGAACAGCACGCCCGTATTATTGTTACAGAGAAGTCGGACAGAATAATTCTTCGCAATATCGGTTCATTTTATGACGGTATTTTGGAGGATTATGTTTTGCGGGATAGAAAACCAGAGCGGTACCGGAATCCTGTTTTAGTGCAGGCGATGGTTCAACTGGATATGATAGACACCATGGGGATGGGAATTCGGCGCATGTTTAATGCCCAACGAGAAAGGTTCTTTCCTTTGCCTGAATATGATTTCGAGGAAGGTAATCATGTTGTCATGACGATCTTTGGCCGCTTGATTGATGAAAATTATAGTCGAATTTTAATGGAGAAAAGCGACCTTTCATTAGCGGAAGTTATTTTGTTAGATAGGATACAAAAAAGGAAAAACATTTCCGTTAAACAGGCGCGATTATTAAAAAAGAAGCATTTAATTGAAGGCCGAGCGCCCAGTTTTTACTTGTCCGCCAGTATATCTACCAAAATCGGGGGAAAAGCAGATTACATAAAAAACAGAGGTTTTGATAAAGTATACTATGAAAATCTTATTTTGAACTATTTGAAGGAATTTAAGAAGGCAAATAGAAAAGAGCTTGATGATCTTTTAATGAGTAAATTACCCGAAATTCTTTCGGATAAACAGAAAAAGATAAAGATTACAAATTTAATATATGGTTTGTCGAAGAAAAAAGGGATCATCGAAAACAAGGCGAAATCGACAAAGTTTCCCGTGTGGGTCTTAAAGCTGGAATCCAAATAGATATAAAAAAGTGTGGTTAAGATAGAAAGAAAGCGCATAATTTTACATAAGTCATTGCAAATAATAGACTTGCTATAACTCACAGAGAAGGAATTTATTGGAAAGTAAGATAGAAAAAGTGACTCATGTTGTAATTGATGTTGAGGAGGTATTTTATGGGAAAGACAGATATTACTCATATCGGACGCTGGACAGATGAAGAATTAAAATTACTTTTAGGAACAGTTGCTGAAAAGGATAAAATTGAAAATGAGGATGAAATTGTGAAAATAATTGAAGGGCTGAGAGAAACAGTTAAGGAAGGCACGTATGGTAATTATAAATTTGCCACCCTTGCGCAAGAGACAGTAACGCCTATTAGAAATAGTATGGATAATATCATGAGAATTTTAGAAATACTTGATAATTCCATGAAGAATAACGAAAAAATAGTTGAGTTTGCAAAACCCGCGCTACAAGAAGTCCTGGCTTCTGCTCATGAACATAGACAGTCAACATACAGAAGTATGACTATAGGAGCCAGAGTATTAAGAGTTACGGATGCGGTATTAAATATGAGAAATAAGGCCATTAATATAGTGAAAAAGATGATGTTAGATAATAAAGTTTCAATGCGCCTTGCCGCGATCGAGGTTGTTAATAATATTGGTAAGAGTTTTATGGGCGCCGGTGGTGGTGAAAAACCGCTAAAAGATAGGATTATTGAAGAAAAAAAGATATCCTTGATTTTATTGAAAACAGCCATTTTATAGATAACGAGAACGATTGGTGTGTGTTAAGTGCGTATGAAGATTTGTTATTTGTATGGTGGGCAGGACATCCGGATATTCCGGATGATAAGGTTGTGCCATTGCTTCACAAGTTTGTTTATGGTCCTGAATATAGGGTTTATCGTTATTATTCTTCTCGATGGGATATTTCCGAAAATGTAATGGATAAGTTAAAGGATGCTCCCCCAAAAAATGAGCGATGGAAGTGGGCTGTTGACAATATCATGCAGAGGAAATGGCATTTAACAGTTGATGATTTTGAGAAAGACGCGGAACTTTTAAGCCGCAAATATTTTGCCGCGCGGGATATTGTAGATTTCCTGGATGATTTAAATAAAAAATTGACTATTTCTTCAGCGAATGCCTTATTTTCGCATGCCTGGTTTAAACAATCACCGGATGAATTTAAGAAAATTCGTGAAGATGGAAATTTATGGAATCAAGTACCGATATTTTTAAAATATACCATTACGTATGATTTGGTTCAAAAATTTCCCGAAATGGCAAAAGTAATAATTGAACAAACCTTACTGACTTCTGATATTTTACTGGATGAGGCTAAGATAACCATCAATATCCTTTCATATGATTTGCCTTCGGTAAATAGATATGAAATTATAAAGGCTGTTGCGGAAAAAAATATTGATGAGTTAAACTTGGCAATACTCGAGATGATTCGTTTTATCAGAAATAAAATTTCCGCTCAGGAATTAATTGAATTAACTTTACCGGTTTTAAATCATCTGAGTTGCAAAGCCCAGCCTAAAGCGATAGACCATATAGCCTTTCTTTTATACGATAAAGGCGATGATTATGTTAGAACCTTTTTTGAAGGAACGCGGGAAATTATTCGTTCAATTCTTTTAAATGATGGAAAACTGGATTATCATGATTTTGAGATTTCGGCTCTTTTGTTTTCCAATCCACAGGAATTAATGGATTTTATTAAATTGCGTTTAGAAAAGGAGAAAGAAATAGATAAATATTCCGAATATGAAGCTATTTCCTATGATGGGATAAGGTTTACTGATAAGTCTATTAAAAATAATGATGACTTTTTTTATGCCATTACTCAAATATTAAAGTGGAACGAGGAGTACGGTGGGATATCTAATTATAGCATTGAGAAATTATTTAAGCAGATAGTTTTGCTAAAAGATTCTTCCGGCACATTGTATTTTGAAAACATTAAGGAAAAGTTTTACAATAAAGATGTTTTCTCTCGTTTGCTCGAATGTTTATTTCATATTCCCTTGTTCAAGGTAAATATTAAGATATTCGATGAAGCAATTCATAAGAGCAAAGAATTTGGGTTCGAAAGCGAAATGTGTAGGTTATTAAGAAGTAAAATCTATCCAGAAGGAGGATGGAGTTCATCCGTTGGAGAAACGCCACCGGTTTTTATTGAAAAGAAAGAAGTTTTTATGAAGCTAAAAGAAGATGCTCCGGCAGGTATTTTAAGGAATACTTTGGATGATTGTGTTAAAGGAGTCGAGAGAATGATTGATGACCACAAAAAGGACGAGGAAAACCGGTTTTATTCCCGATAAAGGTGTATAATGTCTTATCAGGCGACTGTTTTTAATTTGATGATTTCATGTCCTTCGGATGCTAAGAATGGGCAAGAAGGCGTTAGGAAAAGTATAAATAATTGGAATGATAAGCATTCAGAGCGTAATCAAATAGTTTTATTGCCTTTGTATTATGAGACGCATGTACCTGCTGTTTTAGCTGATCCTGGAGATGAACGTCCGCAAGCAGTGATTAATGATTATATTGTGCGTATGAGTGATTGGCTAATAGTTATTTTTAAAAACAAAATAGGAATGTTTATGGGGAGAGCGGATAGCGGAACATTAGAAGAAATTCAATTGTTCAGAAAATTGTATCCATATAGACCAGTATCTGTTTATTTTTATGAACAAACAGAGGATGAGAAAGTAAAAGAATATAAAGATAAATTACCCGGAATATGGAAAGGGTATAAAAACGATAGTGAGCTGCAGAGGAAATTTTCGGATGATATATCTCATGTCGTTTATAAAAATACTTATTTTCAGCAAAATATGTGGATTATAGACGAACTGTAGAAGACCGCGCCGATCTTTTATTGACTACAGCATTCAATGATAATGAATATATAATTTTGGCATCAAGATTTTCCGGTCAGCAGGTGCTTATTGAGACTAATGGCATCAAATTTTTTGAATGTGAATCCGCTTTAGAATACCTTTATAAACAGCGTTGGATTGATAAAAAAGATACAAAGGGTGAAGTGTTTATTTTAACCGATTTAGGTATTAAGAAGGCAAGAACTTTAAAGTTTATTTAGATAAAATAATCGACTTGTTCCTTGTGATATAAAGATAGGGAGTAAAAGAAAATGGGTTTACCAATAAATATCGAAGAATTAATTAAAGGACAGGCTGTTGAATCAGAGAGGATTGAATTTAAAGAAGGCTGGAATCCTGATGCCATTCTTCATACTCTTTGTGCTTTTGCTAATGATATTAACAACTGGGGCGGCGGTTACATCATTATAGGAATAAAATCAAAGAATGGCCGGCCTGTTCTTCCTCCGGTGGGATTAGCTCCGGAACAGATTGATGCCTGTCAGAAAAAATTAGTTGAACTTTGCCATAAGATAACTCCGAATTATTTTCCGGTATCATCTCCGGAAAAATATGAGGGAAAACATATTTTGGTGCTGTGGGTGCCTGGCGGAGAAACCCGTCCGTATAAAGTTCCGAAAACCATTTTCAAAAAATCAGAGCAGGTTTATTACATCAGAAGATTTGCTTCAACGGTTAAAGCAAACGCTTCAGAGGGGCATCAATTATATAATTTAGCCGCCAAGATACCTTTTGATGACAGAATTAATTATAACGCTTCGATTGACGGCTTTAGTCCTCAGCTTATCAAGGTATTTCTTAAAGAAGTCGGAAGCGGACTTTACTCTTTAATGGATAAGATAAATTTTGAAGAACTGTGCGTTCAGATGCAAATTGCCCGCGGATCCAAGGAATATCTTAAGCCGGTTAACGCCGGATTGCTTCTTTTTGCCGATAAGCCGGAAAAATATTTTAAAGATACGAGAATAGAAGTTGTTGAGTATCAGGATGAGGTAGGAGATAAGTTTACCGAGAAAATATTTACTGGCCCCATACATATTCAGTTGCAGGACGCTCTTCACTATATCAAAAACAATATTATTAAAGAAGAGGTACGTAAAGTTCCCAATGAAGAGAAAGCTATGCGGTACTTCAATTATCCTTATGTGGCTATTGAAGAAGCTTTGGCTAATGCCGTGTATCATAAGAGTTATGAGAATAGAAATCCCATTGAAGTAAATGTTAGGCACAATAAGATTGAGATACTTTCTATTCCAGGCCCTGTCCCGCCTATAGATAATAAGATGTTAAAGAAACCCGTAGTAGTCGCGCGTATATACCGTAATAGGAGAATAGGCGATTTTCTTAAAGAGCTTAGTTTAACGGAAGGAAGAAGTACTGGTTTTCCCAAAATAAGGCAGGCTATGAAATTTAACGGTTCTCCGCTCCCTGTTTTTGAAACAAGCAAAAGCCGTGAGTATTTTTTGACGATATTGTCAATTCACCCACAATTCAAGAAAGTATATCGTGAAAAAGCCGGGATCAAGCCGGGACTAAGCTGGGACCAAGCTGGGACTAAGTTGGGACTAAGCCGGGAGGAAGTCAAGGAAGTATTAAGTTTTTGTTCTTCCGAAAGAAGGATCGCGGATATTCAACAAAAAATGAAATGGACTAACAGAACGAAATTCAGGAATAAATATATTAACCCCCTTTTAAAAGAAGGTCTTTTAACGATGAGCATTCTTGAGAAACCTAATAGCCCTCTGCAAAAATATAAAACCACACAGGCAGGCAAGGTATTGCTGGGTAAGGCGGGGCATAAGAAAACGTAAAACACAGTTAAAGAGAAGAATACAAAATATAAAAATTGGACAACTGTCAAAGAAAGTTTAACAGTTCAAAAAGAAGAAAAACATAAGGTTAAAAAGGATTTGAGGGTATTTAATAATAGGAAAACTAAAGGATAGTTTTAAAACAATAAAACAGGCCATACTTTATGCGAAAGACCTTAGAGAAATATTTTGGCTATACTGATTTTTACCCTTTGCAGGAAGATATTATCAGCAATGTGCTTGACTGCCATGATGTCCTGGCATTGATGCCGACAGGCGCGGGCAAATCGTTATGCTATCAACTGCCCGCGGTAATGAAAGAGGGTGTAACCGTGGTTATTTCTCCGCTTATCGCTCTTATGAAGGATCAGGTTGATGATTTGCGGTCAATGGGAATTCCTGCCGCGTCTATAAACAGCACATTGGATTATAATCAATCCTCCGAGATAAAATCTCAGTTGATTAAAAAAGAAATCAGGCTTCTTTACGCGGCTCCAGAAAGGATTATGATTCCCGATTTTTTCACTTTCTTACAGCAATTAAATATAAGTCTAATTGCTGTGGATGAGGCCCATTGTATTTCCGAGTGGGGCCATGATTTCCGGCCGGAATACCGTAAGCTAAATTTGTTAAAAACAAACTTTCCCGGCGTTCCTTTGATTGCGCTTACCTCAACTGCTATCCCGCAGGTTCAAAACGATATTGTTAATCAGTTAAATATGGCGGCTCCAAAAATTTACCGTTCAAGTTTAGACAGGAAGAACTTGTTTTATCAGATTAGACCCAAGAAAGAAATGTACCAGTATTTATTAAGTTACATAAAGAACCGGCCAAAGGATTCCGGTATAGTTTATTGCCAGAGCAGAAAGTCTGTGGAAAAGTTTGCTGATAAACTTCAAAGAGACGGTATCCGTGCTTTGCCTTATCACGCGGGATTATCATCTGATACCCGGACAGAAAATCAGGAAAAGTTTATTAAGGACGATGTCGAAGTTATCGTGGCTACGATTGCCTTTGGCATGGGGATTGATAAACCCAATATCCGCTACGTTTTTCACTGCGATATGCCTAAAAGCATTGAAGGCTATTATCAGGAAACAGGCAGGGCCGGCAGAGATGGCCTTAACAGCGACTGTATTTTATTCTTTAGTTACAGCGATAAAATCAAACACGAGTATTTTATCCGGCAGATAGAAGATAAGCAGTACCGGCAGATTGCTTATAAAAAAATGCGGGATATGATTAATTTCTGCGAAAGCAAAAAGTGCCGGAGAACAGATTTGCTAAATTACTTTGGCCAAAAATACAATCAGCATAACTGCGATATGTGCGATGTGTGCGCGCCGCGGAACATAACGAAGTTTGCTTTGCGCCAAACACCTGAGCCTAAAAGTTTAAAGCCTCTAAAGACTACCAGCTTTAGTTATCAGGAATGTGACCAGAAATTATTTGAAATCTTAAGAAACCTGCGCAAAGTCATTGCCGACAGAGAAAAAATGCCGCCTTATATTATATTTTCTGATGTAACCCTGAAAGAAATGTCAAAGCGATATCCGCAAGACCTTTTAAGCCTTAGGGGAATTACCGGCGTGGGAGAAGTAAAGTTAGAAAAATACGGTAGATTATTTTTAGAAAAAATAAAAGATTACTGCAAAGAAAATAATATTAAACTAAAGACAGAATTAGCCGGGCAAAAAGCATATTCTGTAGTTGAACTAAAAAAGCAGCATCCTACTGCTTACGCGAAATGGACAAATGAAGAGGAACAGAGACTAATCAGCGAGTATAATAACGGAAGGACAATTAATGAGCTGTCAAAACTTTTAGGGAGACAGCCGGGCGGAATCCGGTCGAGATTGAGAAAGCTAAACGTGATTTTATGAGAAGCGATATAACAAATACGGCATTTATTCTTTTCGCATTTTCGACGAAGGGATTTTTAATTGATTCCTGTATTTTGTTACGGTTCTTACGGCGGCAGATATTTTTTCCTGGTTGAGAAGTTTCACTATTTGATTGTCATTTAGCGGTTTTTGTTTGTTTTCTTCCGCGATAAATTCTTTTATTTTTACTTTGATTGCTTTAGATGAAAACGATTCCCCGCTCTTTTGTTTAATCCCGGAATTTAAAAAGTGCCTTAACTCCAGAATTCCCCAGGGAGTCTGAACGCATTTATTGTTTATTGCCCGGCTTACCGTGGATTTATGTTTGCCGATTCTTGTGGCGATTTGCTCTAAAGTCATAGGTTTAAAATAGTCATAGCCGTTATCAAGAAAATCCTTCTGAATACAGACGATATCTTCAATTACTTTTCGAAGCGTTTCTTTTCTTTTGGCGATAGCCTCAATAAGAAAGTTAGCGGCTTTTAACCTTTCTTTGAGGTATTTTTTAACATCTTGCGCTGTGTTTTCCTGGCTTAACATCTGTTTGTATTTAGCGTTGAGCCTGACATTAGGCAGTCCGCTGTTGAATGAAATTTCATAATTTTGATTGTTTTTCTGTATTACTGCCTCCGGTATCAAGCGTATAGTTATTTCGTTATTAAAAGAACGTCCGGGTTTGGGTTCCAAAGAGGTAATTTCTTTTAAAGCTTGTTTAACTTTTTCTTCACTGACTTTTAGTTTTGAAGCGATATAGCTGTATCTTTTTTTCGCTAAAAAGGGAAGAAATTTGTCAATAATCCGCCCGGCCAGGGAATTTTCTTCGCCGGTAACTTTTAATTGAAGCATTAAACATTCTCTTAAGTCTTTAGCGCCCGCGCCGGCAGGGTCAAAGGTTTGAATTAAGGATAATACTTTTTCCGCGCGGGAAATATCAGTGTCAGCGGATTCAGATATCTCTTTCAACGAACTTCTAAGATAGCCGTTATCGTCTATATCCCCTATGATTAGTTCTCCTATTTTGCAGTCGGGATCAGAAGAGGCGAACAGATGTAACTGCCTTAAAAGGTGTTCGTGAAGAGTTACTGGTTTTGTTATAAGGCTTTCTCTGAAATCTTGTTTTTCCCGCTCGCCCGCGCTGTAATTTTTCTCCCCGAATTCTTTGGCGGAAATACTGTAGGGAACGGGCATGTCCGTTCCGTTAATCCGTTCCGGCGGCGATTCCTTGATATCATTGCGCAGTAAAGGATTTTCTTCAATTTGCTGTTTTATGAATTCCTGCAGTTTGACAAAGGGGAGTTGCAGCAGTTCTGTGGAGAGTTTCATCTGAGGAGTAAATTTTAATTTATAAGTTAATTTATTGATTGGTTCGATTTTCAGAGGCATATTTTTATTTTTTTTATCAGGGTTCTTTTATCAATTTTATCAATTGTCCTTGACGTTCCTTATTCAGGATTATATAATCAATACTTACAGGTTGCAACAATATAATAATGAGGGGGGGTGGTATATTGTTGATTTTTAATCGGCACGATAGTTGCGCAAGCAAGCAAGCAAGCAAGCAAGCAAGCAATCAAGCAAGCAAGCAAGCAAGCAAGCAATCAAGCAAGCAAGCAAGCAATCAAGCAATCAAGCAAGCACATCGTTACTTACTTTCTTTTAAGTAGAGTTAGAGAATTACGTCTTCGTAAAATTTTTAGCCCTTGGTATTTAAAAAATATCAAGGGCATTTTTATTTTTTAGGCTCTCTCGTAACCGTGATTAGTAAACCCCGTTAGAGAAATTAATTCTCTAACGGGGTAAATAAAGTTCTCTTACAAGTTATATAAAGAGGAAACAGATGGAAGAAACAAAACTGGCTGGTGAAGCAGGCCAAAAATTAGAATCAGTTTCTCAAACCACATCGGTAACGCGGCTTGAGTGTAAACTAAAAGAAGCCAAAGACCGGCTCCAGGCGATTTTTGACGGCATAGGCGACGGGATTTCGGTAATTCATAAAAATTATCAGATTTTACGGGTTAACCATGGAGTATTAAAATTATTTAATAAGCAGGAATTTTCTCATCTTTTAGGCAAAAGGTGTTTTACGGAGTACTTTAAAAACGAAAGCATATGCGACAATTGTCCTGCTTTGCGGACATTTCAGGAAGGAACACCTTTTCATGTTACAAGGATTTTGTCCGATGCCGATAAAAAACGCTTAGTTCTGGACATTTCCACATTTCCTATCAAAGGCGATAATGGAGAAGTTAGCCAGGTCATTGAATATATGCGGGATGTTACCAATACGGTTAAACTTGAGGACCAACTGCTTTATCAGGAACGGCTGGCGGGTATCGGAGAAATAGCCGCCGGTATTGCCCATGAGATAAGGAATCCTTTAGGAAACATTACCGCTTCAAGCCAGTTTTGCTTGAGTAAATATAAACTTCATAAACTCGCTCAGAAACATCTTAAGGTTATTTTGCGCAACGCCGAATCCGCCAACAGAATTATTACCGACCTTCTTGAGTTCGCCAAGCCCAGAGAAATCATTTTTAAAATCAGCAGTGTTACCGAGCAGATTGAAAGCGCTTTGAATATGGTAAAAACAAGGTTTTCAAAACAAGGCGTGCGCCTTGCCAAGAGGTTTTCCCGCAGGCTGCCCAGGGTTCTCTTGGATGAAAAAAGAATAGAGGAGGCGTTCTTAAATCTTTTAATAAACAGCTTAGACGCTATGCCCGCAGGAGGAAAATTGTATATCGGCGCTTATCCTGATTTGAAAAATAACGAAATAGTGATAAATTTTTCCGATACCGGATGTGGTATTCTGCCGGAAAATCTGAATAAAATATTGGACCCTTTTTTTACTACTAAAAAAAGCGGGACCGGTTTGGGTTTAAGTTTAGTCGCCCAGATTATCAGTTATCATAAAGGCAAGATAGATATAAACAGTAAATACGGCAAGGGAACGGAAATAGCGGTTAGGATTCCTATTTCGAGAGAGAGAGAGAGAGAGAGAGAGTAGAGAAAAATCCTGGAGTTTTAAATGGCGCAAACAATCCTCATAGTGGAAGATAATAAAGATACGCGGTTTCTTCTTTCCAATATATTGGAAGCGGAAGGCTATGCGGTGACATCTGCCGCGGATGGAAAAAGCGCTCTCGCGGAGGCTAAGAATAATCTTCCTGATTTGGTTTTGCTGGATATCAACCTTCCTGATTTGAACGGGATGAAGATTTTAGATGAAATGAAAAAAATAGACAAAGATATACTTATTGTCATGCTTACCGCTTACGGTAATATTAAACAGGCGGTAAAAGCGATGAAGCAGGGAGCGTTTCATTATGTTACCAAACCTTTTGATAATGAAGAGTTGATTCTTACTATAAAGAACGCCTTTAAAACACGGTATTTAAGCCGGGAAGTAGAAAATTTAAAGAAGAGGCTGGGTGAGTCAACGCTTATAGAGCAGGCAATGGGGCAAAGCCCCGCGATAAGGCAGGTTTTAAAACAGGTTGAAATTGCCGCGCCTACGAATATGACGATTATCATACAGGGAGCAAGCGGTACCGGCAAAGAGCTTATTGCCAATATGATCCATCAGAAATCTTTAAGAAAAGATTGTCCGTTTATTCCCGTGGATTGCGGAGCTATTCCTGAAAGCCTGGCGGAAAGTGAACTTTTCGGCTTTGAAAAAGGAGCGTTTACCGGCGCGGAAAAGCAGAAGGAAGGTAAGTTTGAGCAGGCAAATTCCGGAACGCTGTTTTTAGATGAGATTACTAATCTGCCTGAAAGCGTGCAGGTAAAATTACTGCGCGTGATTCAGGAAAGAAAACTACAGCATCTGGGGGGCAAAAAATATATTAAAGTAGATGTCCGTATTATCGCCGCTACGAACATAAACCTTCAGGAAGCGGTAAAAACTTCTAAATTCAGAGAGGACCTCTTTTATAGATTAAATGAGTTTCACATTGAGCTTCCGTCATTAAAGAAAAGGAAAGAAGACATTCCCGTATTAGCTGAGTATTTCTTAAGAGAAGTAAATCAGGAACTTAACCGGAAAGTAAAAAAGTTTTCCCCAGAAGCAATGAAAATTCTTATGGATTATTATTGGCCGGGCAATGTCAGGGAATTAAAAAACGCGGTTAAACGGGCGGTGTTGTTAGCTGAACAGGATGATATTTTACCCTCTGGTTTATACGGCACTATTGCAAGCGGCACCCAGGCCGGGCCTGTTTCGCCGGAAGACGGGCATATTTTGGAAAATATAAAAACCTCGACAGACAAACCGTTTGAGATGGTTATGAAAGAAATAGAGGCTCAGGTTATTAAAGAAGCATTGTTAAAGGCAAGCGGCAATAGAATAAAAGCGGCAGAACATCTTGGTATGAATAGGAAAACACTTTACAGGAAAATAAAAAGTTTAAAACTGTAGGGAACAGGCCTGTCTGTTTCTTGGTAGTGTGGCAATTTTGCCCCTGTTTATCTCATTTATGCCCCTGTTTATCTCATTTATGCCCCATTTTTTTAAAAGAGGATTTAACGATGAAGATTAAATGCTTTTGCCGCTAACGTAACTCTTTGAAAATAAACATCTTATGAGGCTAAAAATATTTTTTTGATTTTTCTGCCTTACGGCATAGTTGTTGCGACTTTATTAATGTAGAAAGACATCAATAAAAAATAGATTGTAGACAGCTCAGTAAAGATATATGAACAATTTTTAGAGAAACACCGCGCATGAAAATAACAGAAAAAAATGAAAATGATAATTGTAGAAAATGATAAAGATATGAGCGCAATAATACGGGATGTTCTTAAGGAAGAAGGTTATTCGGTAAGTGTGGTTCGTTCCGGGGAAATTGCTTTAAACAGAATCAAAAGAGAGCAGTTTGATTTAATGCTTTTAGATTATAAACTTTCCGGAATTTCAGGGCTGACTGTTCTGGAAAGATTACGCAAAATGAAACCTTTGATGAAGGTAATAATGATGTCCGCGTTTGCCGATGAGGCTGTAAAGCGTAAAGCCAGAGAGTTGAGGGCCTGCGCGTTTCTGGATAAACCGTTTAGTATAAAGAGGATGGCGGCGGTTGTAAAAAAGGCGTTAAAAAGGAAATGAATGAGGTTTTACCGTTTCCTCATTGTTTTCACCCCGTTAAGTAAAAATTATCTAATGGGGTAAAAAGCGGAATCTAAAAAAGAAGGAGGTGTTAGACATGGCTGTAGAAAAAACCATTGGTTCTTCCAGTTTGGTAGAGGTCGTTGACCGTATCCTGGATAAGGGTTTGGTGATTGATGCCTGGGTAAGAGTTTCTCTGGTAGGTATTGAAATCCTTGCCATTGAAGCAAGAGTTGTTGTGGCGTCAGTAGAGACTTACCTGAAGTATGCTGAAGCTATCGGCTTAACAGCTACGGCTGCCTAAGGGCGGTTAAGGATATGGTTAAGGGATTCTTGCCGAATCACCCTAAGGTCTTTTCAGGCAAAAAGTATGATTCGCCAAGTGAGTCCCCTTTAATATAATATTTTTTGTAGAGAACAGGCCTCCTTCGACAAAGTTCTGCTGAGCTTGTCGAAGTACTCAGGACAAGTTGCCTGTTCCGTTAATAAAATAAAGAATAAAAGATGACAATTTCAAATTCTATTGATAAAAACGTCGCGGGAGTTTTTGACAAGACAGGTGAAATTCTTGAAGATTTCCCTGGTTCTTTTTTTGATACTGCCCAGGAAAGAGAAAAGATTGCCGCGCAGTTAAAAGATTTACTTGCCAAAAATGAGCATTTACGAAAAAAAGATTTTGACCGGATGATGCAGTGTATTTTGTCAAACCAGATAGATAAAGAAAAAGAAATAGGAAATTTAGTAAACGGCTATTTTAAAGAGCAGAAAGATATAATAAAATTTTTAAGCGCAAATTTGGCTAAAATTAAAGAAGCTTCTAAAGAAGGAAAGGAAGATAAAGTCAAAGAATTTCAGGAAGAAATGAATAAAGTATTTGTTCAGCAGGAGGAAAAAAGGACAGACGTAAGCGTTAAACTAAAAGAATTTCAAGCCGAACAGCAAAGAATGCGTTCACGGCTTCTTGAACTTTTATCTAAAGGCAGGCAGTTGCGCATAAAGGACATTAAGCTGTTGCGCGAGGAATTTGACGCGCGGCGCAGGGAGCGTTTGGCGGAGCATGAGCAAAGAAAAGCGCAGGCAAAGATGAGAAAAAAAACCGTCCATAATATGCTGAATGGGTTTAAGAAGGAAAGAACCGGAGGCGCCGGAAGATGCCGGAAACCAAAACAAGGATAGATATTTCCGCGTATTAAGGAAAATTGTGGAGCGGGATTTATATAGATGAAGAAAAAACTGTGAAGAAAATTTCGCGGCAGTGTACAAAAAAAGGAGGGTAAAGATGGGAATAGCGGATAGTATGAAAGGGATAACCGAGGATATTCTTAATTCTTACGATGAGCGGGTGAAAGCTTTGACTGATTTGGTAACGGATACTCAGAAACTTGTTGCCTCCGCCCGTAAAACCTTAAAGGGTTTTGCCTCGGACAGGAAAAAGATGTCAAGTGAACAGGCTGAGGATTTGAGCAATTTTGTAAAGGATTTGGTTAAGAATGTAGGCGGATTGCTTAAGGAACTTAGCAGGAAGCACAAAGAAATGAGCGAAGATCAAGCTAAAGGGCTGGCCGAATTTGTAAAAATTTTGAATAAGGATGTAACTTCACTTCTGAATGATTTTGAAAAACAACATACGAAGATGTCCGAGCAGCTTAAAAGTACGCTGAATAAAGAAAAAAAGATAATGCAAACTCAGGTTAAGACTCTTTTAGGTGAATATCAGCAAGATATGCGAAAAGCAAGAAACGCTTGGCAGGGAATGGCATCTACTTTAGATAAAGCGAAAAGAAAAGGAATAATGGCGAAAATCGAAGCTGGCGAAAAGGTAACCACAGTAGAAGAAACTGTCCAAGAGAAAGGTAAGAAGAAAGGGGCAAAAAAGAAAGGAAAGAAAAGAGGAGGAAAATAAGATATAAACGGAGATAGTGAATATGAGTTTAGTTATTTGCGCTTTTTGTAAAGGAAAGGGCAAAGACCCTTTCGGTCTTCTGTCTAAATTAGCCGATTGCCAGGTGTGTAGGGGGAAAGGGAAAGTTGAGGTGGAACAGCCGGTGGTAAAATGCGCATTTTGTAAGGGAAGCGGAGTCCATCCTCATGAAAGGCTTACCTGTTCAGCCTGCAAAGGAAAAGGCTGTACTGTTTTTAGGGGCGTAAAGGAAGAATGTTCCAATTGCGGCGGCACGGGGTACAAGGCAGATGGCAATCTTCCTTGCGTTGTTTGTCATGGCGCCGGTGTTGTGTTAAAAGGAGGTTAGTATATGGGCAATATATCTAATGGTATGGAGTCTATTTGTTCGGATATTGTAAATAGTCATGAGGAAAGAAACAAGTCGCTTAAAGATTTACAAAAAGGCGTTAAATCTTTAAGAAACGATGCTAAAGAATTCGTTGCTGACTCAGGAATGTCTCGTAAAGAAATGGCTAAAAAATTAGACGAGAATCTTTCTTTAGGGCGGCAGGATTTAACAAAAGCGGTTAATTCTTTAAAGAAAGATTTTCACAACAATCAAAAAGCAGTGCGGCAGGATTTGACGCAGGCGCGTAAAACATGGCAGGGGTTAAAAAAAGCTAAGGCGGAAAAAAAGTCAAAAAGTTAAAAAGGGGAGGGTGAAAAATGATAAAAGAGATGACCACAGTTTTAGAACCTTCCCCGTTGCCGGATTTTGTGCAGACGAAATGCACCAGAGCGATTACCAAGAGGGCGCTTTCCTATATAAAGGCGGGTTTCCCTGTGCACTTCAGGGGCATTTCCGGAGCGGGCAAGACTACCCTGGCAATGCATGTGGCCAGTAAGCTCAATAAGCCGGTAGTATTGATTCACGGCGATGAGGAATTTACAACTTCCGACTTAGTAGGCGGTGAATACGGGTATAGGTTTAAAAAGGTTGTTGACCGTTTTGTTTCGCGGGTAATGAAATTAGAAGAGGATATGACCAAGCATTGGGTGGATAACCGCCTGACAGTGGCTTGTAAACACGGTTTTACTCTTATTTATGATGAATTTACCCGTTCCCGTCCGGAAGCGAATAATATCCTGTTGTCGATTTTACAGGAAAGAATAATGGATTTGCCTGTGGGCAGAAACGGCGAAGATCCTTACCTGAAAGTTCACCCTGATTTTACCGCTATTTTTACCAGTAATCCTGAGGAATACGCGGGAGTTCATAGAAGCCAGGATGCCCTGCGGGACAGGATGATTACCATAGATTTGGATTATTTTGATGATGTAACCGAGGTGGCTATCACCCGGGCAAAGTCTAAAATTCCCCGCGGGGATGTAGAGATTATTGTTAATATTGTCCGGCAATTGAGGGAATCCGGTAAATGTGAATTCGCGCCTACGGTCAGGGCGTGTATTATGATTGCCAAGACCTTATCCGCTCAGCGCAGGCGTATTGCCTCTTCTAACGGGATTTTTACCCAGATGTGCCAGGATATCTTATCTTCGGAAACAAGCAGGGTAGGCTCTAAAACAAATCAGAAAAGGATAAAAGAACTGGTGGCGGATTTGGTTCAAAAACATATAGATGAATACGCGGCAGGCGGTAATCGTAAAAAAGCGGAGGTTGTAACATGAGAAATGTTTCTTGTATTCAGAGTGTCAGCGATATAAAAGGGTTACATTCTTCCGGATTGCGGTCAATTTCTAAATCTATGCGGTCAAGCAGTCTGGAATTATATGTTCTTGAGCGGGAAGTAGACAGATTACAAAAAGAGAAAGCGGCTTTAGACAAAAGGCGCAATAGAGTTCAGGGCAGACTGGATCATCTTACCTTGCGAATGAAGGAGCTTTTTGATGAACAAAAGCAAAAATGCGGGGTAGATATAAAAGAAGGCAAACCTTTCAAGGAAGTCTCAAAAAAGGGAAAATCTTTTACCAAGATGGCCCTAAAGTATTAAGGTTTAAAATCGGAGGCACAATGAAAAAAGGAAAGAAGAAAAACGAAGGTGAAGAATTTGATTTGGGGATAGGTAAAATTACTCTGGGCGGATTATTTAAGGGCTTTGAGAAATTAATTGACCTTGCCGCGGATTTAAAAGAAGCCGGCGGTGAAATAAAAAAAGAAGGAGAAATTGACTTAAGCCAGTTAAAAGAAGGAATGAAGGGAGTATTTGGGGTTTCGGTAAAAACAGCCGTGGGCGGTAAACCTGTGGTTGAGCCGTTTGGCAATATCAAAAAGACCGCGGACGGCCCGGTGGTAAAAGAAGAAAGGGAACCCTTGACAGATGTGTTTGATGAAAATGATGAGATTGTGATTATGGCGGAAATGCCGGGAGTTGATGAAGAAGGAGTAACAGTAAGCTTGAAAGGAGATATTCTGGAGATATCCGGCGCGGGGAAAAATAGGAAATATTATAAAGAAATTTTACTAAGTATGGAATTAAAGCCGGAAACTCTAACCTATAGCTATAAGAACGGCGTATTGGAAGTAAAAATTAAAAAATAAATGGCATTAACCGGTTTAAAAAACGATAGTTTGAAATTGATTCTTTTCGGAGGCAAAGGCGGCGTAGGAAAAACTACCTGCGCGGCGGGTGCCGGTATTTATTTATCCGAATATTTTAAAACATTGCTTTTTTCTACTGACCCGGCGCATTCGCTTTCTGACAGTTTAGGCCAGAAAATCGGCCCGGAAATAAAAGCCCTAAAGGAAATAAAGAATTTAAGCGTTTTGGAAGTGAGCGCGGAAATCGCTCTTTCAAAATTCAAGATTGAATATGAAGCTCAGATTAAAAAAATTCTGGATACTTCTACTTATCTGGATCAGGAAGACATTGATTCTATTTTTGCTTTGCCTATTCCCGGAATGGATGAGGTAATGGGTTTCAAGACTATTGTGGATTTAACCGAAAGCGGCGGCTTTGACAAATATATTGTAGATACCGCGCCTACCGGCCACGCTCTGCGGCTTTTAAACCTGCCGGAGTTGCTTGATGAGTGGATTAAAGTAATGGCAAAAATGAGGTGGAAATACAGATATATGGTGGAAACCTTTGCCGGTTCGTACCGGCCGGATGAAGGTGATGATTTTTTGGTGAGTATGAAGAAGACAGTAAAAAAGATAGAAAATCTTCTTAAAGACAAAAATAAGTGTGAGTTTATCGCGGTTACTATCCCTGAAGATATGGCGATTTTGGAAACAGAAAGGCTGGTAAATAATCTGCGTAAATACGGAATAAAAGTAAGGCAGTTAATAATAAATAATGTAGTGGAGGATAGAGATTGCGCGTTTTGTCGGGAGCGTAAAAAAGAGCAGAGCGGTTATATAAACAAGATACGGAAGAAATTCGCTGATTTGGAAACAACCGTGATTGTTTTACAGCCTCATGAAGTTAAAGGGATGGATGAATTAAACCGTTTTAGTAAATTACTTTTTGGATAATGAAAGAGAAAACCGGACATACAATGGTATTACGAGTGAAAGAGGCTTTGCCTAAAGACGCTGGCAGGGTAATAGCCAGAATTGACCCGCGGGATATGAAAACGCTTGAGTTGGAAGCAGGGCAGATTATCGCTATCGCCGGGAAAAGAGAAACTTCCGCTAAGGTAATGCCTTGTTACGCTGAGGATAGGGAGAAAAAGATTATTCAAATAGACGGAGTATCCAGAGATAACGCGCAGGCCGGCGTGGATGAAAAGATAAAAATTCGAAAAGTTGAAAGTAACCCGGCTCAAAAAATAGTTCTTTCGCCTTTAAATATTTCAGGGCTTTCTCAGAGAGATAAAGATTCAAAATACATCGGTTCGCTTATTGAAGGCATTCCTGTATCCTGCGGTGACAGGGTTCGGGCTAATCTTTTTGGCTCAAGAGCGTGTGATTTTAAAGTTATAGATACCTCTCCGCGCGGCATAGTTTTAATAAACGCGGCTACATTGATAAAGATGGAAACAAAGGGAGCCAGGGAAAGCCGGCCTTCCAAAATTTCTTATGAAGACATCGGCGGCTTAAGCCCGCAGATTCAAAGAATCAGAGAGATGATAGAGCTTCCTTTAAGATATCCCGAAGTTTTTCAAAGATTAGGAGTTGATGCTCCCCGCGGCGTTTTCCTCTATGGCCCCCCGGGAACGGGAAAAACATTGATCGCCCGTGCCGTGGCTAATGAGACCGACGCCTACTTTATCAGCATTTCAGGGCCGGAGATTATGGGGAAATTCTACGGTGAGTCCGAAGCCCGTCTAAGGAAAGTCTTTGAAGACGCTCAAAGCAACGCGCCTGCTATTATTTTTTTAGATGAGATTGAATCTATTGCTCCTAAAAGAGAAGATATGGGAGCGGAAAAACAGGTTGAACGAAGGGTTGTGGCACAACTCTTAAGTTTGATGGACGGATTGGAATCGCGGGGCCAGGTAATTGTTATCGGCGCGACAAATATTCCTAATACGGTGGATCCCGCTTTAAGAAGGCCGGGCAGATTTGACAGGGAATTTTCTATTCCTATTCCTGATAAAAACGCCAGGTTGGAAATATTACAGATTCATACCAGAGGTATGCCTTTGGCCGAAGACGTCACCTTAGAGAAAATAGCTGAGATTACGCATGGTTTTGTGGGCGCGGATTTGGAAGCGCTGGCAAGAGAGGCGGCCATGTCCTCTCTGCGTAAGATTCTGCCCAAGATTGACTTTGAAATGGCGGATATTCCTTACCAGACTTTGCAGAAGCTGGAAATAACCATGGATAACTTTATAGAAGCGATGAAAGAAGTTGAGCCTTCGGCAATCAGAGAAGTGTTTGTTGAGGTACCGGATGTCCGCTGGCAGGATGTAGGCGGCCTTGAAAGGATAAAACAGGAACTACAGGAAGCTGTGGAGTGGCCGCTTAAATATCCGGATATTTTTAAAAAAGCGGATGCGTGCCCGGCTAAAGGAATTTTACTTTACGGCCCTCCGGGAACGGGAAAAACGCTTTTAGCCAAAGCCGCGGCTAATGAAAGCGGCGTTAATTTTATTTCCGTTAAAGGGCCTCAGCTTTTAAGCCGCTATGTAGGAGAGTCAGAGCGTGGAGTGAGAGAGATTTTCAGAAAAGCGAAACAAGCCGCGCCGACGATACTCTTTTTAGATGAAATAGACAGTATTGTCCCTAAAAGAGGTTTAGGCGGTGGAGATTCCGGCACGGCAGAAAGGGTGATAAGCCAGTTTTTGACAGAGATGGACGGTATCGAGGAACTAAAAGGAGTAATGGTTTTAGCCGCGACCAACAGAATTGATTTGATTGACGCGGCTTTGCTTCGGGGAGGCAGGTTTGACCTTTTACTGGAATTGCCTCTGCCGGATGAAAAAGCCCGGGAAGAAATATTAAAAATACATACAAGAAATAAGCCGCTTGATAAGGATGTTGATCTGGAAAGTTTAGTTAAAGATACCCAAAAGTTAGCGGGTTCTGACATTGAATTTATAGCGCGCCGCGCTTCGATGTTCGCGGTAAGAGAGTTCATAGAAAATCCGGGAGAAAAGGAAAAGCTTATTATCAAAAAGAAACATTTTGATTCAGCGGCTAAATTAGTAATAGAGCAGAATAGCAAAAAATAGAAGGAGGTGCGTAAAATGGTAAAGATTATCGAACGGATTAAAAAAATATTTACCCCGTTAAAAAAACTTTTAACGGGGTTTACCCGCAAAAAGAAGGCTGTTCAGGGAGAAAAGAAACAAGAGCCAAAGCCGCAGGATAAAAAAGATTGAAGGTGGAAAAATAATCAGGGGGGGGACTGCCGGTTATTATGGATAACCCCTGCGAAGCGGGATCATATAAAGTGCTATTTATCACCTCCTGCAGGAGGGGCGAAGGCTCATCCTCCTGATTTTAATGGGATAAGGTTTATGGAAAAAGAAGGAAAATACATTTACGGCGTTATAAATTCCAATACGTCTTTTCGTCTGTTTACCCCGGTAGATAGTAAACATCTAACGGAGTTTACCCCTGAGTGTTCTGAGGCGCAAACCAAAACCAATGGCGTCTACCCCGTTAGAAATAGTATAGAAAATAGTAAAGATAGTAAAATTTCTAACGGGGTATATACAGTTCCCTGCCGGGAGTTTGGCGCTGTGGTTTGCGATTCTGTAATTGTTGATTGCAGGCGTTTGCCCAAAGAAACCCTGGCAAAACAACTGCTTACGCACCAGAAGGTAATTGAAAAAATTATGGGCTCCGGCGTTACGGTTATTCCTGTTAAATTAGGAACTTACGCTTTTGATGATGAGGAAGTTAAACTTATTTTAGACAAAGGTTATAATCTGATAAAAGAGATAGCGGATAAGATAAATGAAAAAATAGAAATTGACCTTGTCGCGTCCTGGGCTGATTTTAAGCTGGTTCTTAAACAAGCCGGTGAAGACAAAGAAATAAAGGAGTTTAAAGAAAAACTTCTTTCTTCCGGCAGAAAAATTACCGCGGATGACCAAATGAAAGCGGGGTATATGCTCAAAAAGGCCATGGATAGAAAAAACAATGAGTGCGTGGATAAAATACAAGAGCGCCTTGAAGATATAAGCGAGGGTGCCAAAAGGCATGAAGTTATGGATGATAAAATGATTGCCAATTGCGCCTTTTTGATGGATAAGGCGAAAAAGGATGAGTTTTATAAAAGAATAGAATGTTTGGATGGTGAGTTTGGCGGGGAGATAAATTTTAAATGCGTAGGGCCGCTTCCCGCTTATAGTTTTTATACCCTTGAAATAAAAAGAATGCGTTTTAACGACATAGATTCAGCGAGAAAAAAACTGGGGATTTTGAATGAACAGGTTAGCGAAGATGATATAAAGAAAGCTTATCAGCGCCAGGCTATTGCTTTTCATCCGGATAAGAATCAAGGCAGGGAGGAAGAAGCGAATATAGAATTTGGCCGGATAAAGGACTCTTATAATGTTCTTCTTGAATATGCTTCTGCCTGCCGCCAGGCGAGCGAAAGCCGGCTTGCTTTCAGCGAGGCCGAATTTAAGAAAAACGAGCTATTGATTAAGGTTAAAGATGGAAAAGACTGGTAAATATATCTATTGTATTATTGCCGCTCCGGCGGAGAGGAATTTCGGACCCTTAGGCGTGGGTTCTGACGGCAATGAGGTTTTAACTATTAGTTACGATGATTTGAGTATGGTGGTAAGTAACCATTCTCTATCTAAGCTGGTAGTGAATAAAGAAAATCTGCTGACCCATGAAAGGGCGATCGAGAAAGTATGTGAGGAATTTGACAGTGTTCTTCCGGTAAGATTCGGCACTATCGCTTCCAGCGCCGATGAAATCAGAAATCTCCTGGATAGAAGATACAGAGAGTTTAAAACCGCCTTGAAATACGCCGAGCATAAAATAGAGCTGGGCGTTAAAGGGTTGTGGAAAGATATGGGGGTAATTTTTAAAGAAATTTTAAGCGAGAATAAAGAAATTAAAAAAGCCAAAAACAGAATTCAAAAAGAGAAGGCGAAAAAGAATATTCACCCCCACACCAAAACCTTTGGTGTGGGGGTTCAGGCAAAAGTGAAAGTCGGCAAAGATGTTTTTGAGGCTCTGCAGAAAAAAAAGGGGGAAGAAGCCGAAAAAATAACAGCCGCTTTAAGGAGAACGGTGATTGATTATAAGCTTAATAAAACAATCGGCGATGATATGTTTATAAATGCCTCTTTTTTGGTAGATAAGGGAAGGGAAAAAGAGTTTGATAATATCATGGATGATTTAAGCCAAAAATATGAGAAAAGGGCAAGGTTTATGTATGCCGGGCCTTTACCGGTATTTAATTTTGTGAATATCGCTATTTATCCTGAGGAGTGGGAAAAGTAAATGGAAAGCCGGTATATATACTGCATAATTACCGCCGGGCGAAATGAAAAGTTTGATTTAAGTATAGCCGGTATGGAAGGAGCTATAGTCTATCCTGTTAGTTTTGACGGTGTTACGGCTATGGTTAGCAGCTGCGGTTTAAAGGAATATCCGGTATCCCGGCAGAATCTGCTTACGCATGAAAAAGTGATTGAGGAAGTAATGAGAAAGTATACGGTTGTGCCGGTTCGCTTTGGCACAATCGCCGTAAGTGAAGAAAAAGTAAAGAAGATATTGGAAAAAGAAGGTGGTAAATTTAAGGATTTACTTGAATTCCTTGAAGGTAAGAAAGAGTTGGGCCTGAAGGCGATATTTTCCGCCAAAGGCGAGACCTCGCCGCACTCGCCTCGCGGCGAAGCCGAGGGAAGCGGTGGGAAAGAGGTTTTTATCTATGAAGAGATTCTACAGGAATATCCGGACATAAAAGCGTTAAAGGAAAAAATCCAGAAATTACCACCGGTAAAAACACATTATCAGCGTATGGAAATAGGAAAGATGGTGGAAAGCGCCTTGGAAAAGAAGAAAGATTTTTATAAAGAAGATATTTTGAAATCTTTATCGTCTTTAGCGGAAAAATTCAAAATCAACAAGGTTTACGGTGAACGGATGATTTTAAACGTTGCCTTTTTAGTGGAAGAAGCTAATGAAAAAGAATTTGACCGGCAAGTTAACGCTCTCGATGAAAAATACGGGGATAAAATAAAATTTAAATATGTAGGGTGGGTGCCCCCGTTTAATTTTGTTGATTTAGCGATAGAAGCAGGCAGGTACTAAAACCTCGTACCATTAACTATTAGGTGCAGGGAATTAAATGAAAGGCGCGGGATAAATGTTTTTAATTGACGATATTATTCTTTCTCCGGTAAAACTTGTGATCTGGCTGGGGAAAAAAATTGATGATGTCGCTCAAAAAGAGCTTTCTGATGAAGGGTGCATAAAAGAAAAACTTATGCAGTTACAGCTTCGTTTTGAAATGGATGAGATAACCGAGGAAGAATATAACAAACAGGAAGAAGAGATTCTTGCCCGTTTGGAAGCGATTAGGAAGGCTAAAGAGGAGGGTGTGTAGTTATGGCAAATATAGAAGAGGTTCAAAAAAAGGCCAGTGAATTTTTAAAGAAAGCTCTTGGGGTAAAAGAGGCAAGAGTTGTTAAAGCCGGCAAAGCTGATGAGGGCTGGGAGGCGGAGGTTGAAGTTTATGAGGAAAGTTCGTTTATCAAGTCGCTCGGCCTGCCTACCAGAGTTCAGGACAGAAATTTTTATACGGTTAAGCTAAACGCGGAATTAGAGATTGAATCTTATGAGCGAAAAGTCAGCCAAAGTGAATAACTTCTAAAAGATGAGTTTTTAATTATGAAAGAAGAAAAAGACCTTATATATTTATACTGCGTCACAAGAAAAGCGCCTAAACTAAAAGATGTAGATAAGGTGGTTGATAAGCTGTATTTTATTTACCATTGCGGCCTTTATGCTATTGTGAGCAAAGTTTCAAGTGAAGAGTTTGCCAAAGAAAATTTAGAGAAAAATTTAAATGACATGGATTGGGTAAAGAAGAAAGCAAATATTCACGAGCAGGTAATTGAAGGGATTATGAAATCAAGGTGCGTGCTTCCTTTTAAGTTCGCTACTTTATATAACAGTGAAGTGAGCCTTAAATTATCTATAGAAAACCATGTGCAGGCATTTAGAGAGAATTTAGAAGTTTTAGAGGGAAAGCAGGAGTGGGGAGTAAAGATTTATTGCGATATAGAGCGGTTAAAAGAGACTCTTATTAGCAGGGATCAGGAAATTTTAAATATAAATGAAGAAATCAACAATTCTTCTTCGGGCAAAGGGTATCTTCTAAAAAAGAAGAAGGAAGACTTGATAAATCAGCTTTTAAATAAAAAATACAGTAGCTGCACAAAAGCCTGTTTTGAAGAGTTAAACCGGCATTGCGTTAAGTCGCGTATTAACAGATTATTGCCAAAAGAAGTTACGGAAAGAAAGGAAGAGATGATTCTGAATTCGGCTTTTCTTATTGAAGAAAATACGGCTATAGATTTTATTGCTGTTGCAGACAGCCTGAAAACAGCGTATAAGCAAGAAGGGTTTCTTATTGACTGTACCGGCCCCTGGCCGGCATATAATTTTTGTCAAACGCAGACAAACGCGGATAAAAAGAACGCGGATAAACGCGGATAGAAAAACTATGGATAAAACGGTTACAAAATCAAAAGATGTTACTTTGTTGGAAATTCTGGACAGGGTTTTGGATAAAGGCGCGGTTGTGTCCGGCGATTTGATTATTTCAGTGGCTGATGTAGATCTTATTTATGTGGGGTTAAAGGTTTTAATAAGTTCGGTGGAGACAATGGAACATTTAAGAGGCGCGCCTATGTCCGGCGGCCAGGAGGAGCCTTCTTGAAATGAGTGATAGGCCTGTGTTAAAAATAACCGTTAAAGAGCCGCGGGAAGCAGTAAATTCTAATTCCGAAAGAATTAATATCGACCCTAAAAATGTTGAGAAGGGATTAGCTAAGCTTGTGCTTACGCTTGTAGAGTTATTGCGTAAACTTTTAGAAAAACAGGCAATGCGCAGAGTTAACGCGAGTTCTCTCAGTGATGAGGAGGTTGAGAGAGTGGGAGAAGCTCTGATGAAATTAGAAGAGAAGATGAAAGAATTAAAAGAGATATTCGGGCTTAAAGACGAGGACTTAAATATAAATTTAGGCCCTTTGGGAGATTTAATGTAAACGGAGGAGTTATGCATAAGCATAAAGAAGAACCAAAAATAAATTGCCTGACATTCCGCAAACAAGAGTTTTTAATGAAAGATATTACGGAGAAAATTAATCAGGCTGAAGATGTTCAGGACAAAGCAATGTACGCCCAGGAATTGTTAAAAAAGGTGGATACGCTTTTTTCCTGTCCGGATTTCAAAGAAGAAAATATCCATTGTAAAAACTGCCGGTTTATCGCTAATTTACGCAGGAGAACGGCGGATTTAATTATTAAAGCTAAAAAATTAGAATAGCAAAGGAGGAAAATAATGTCTGATACAAAAATGTCCCATTCAGTCGCGTCTACCAATTTAGCTGACATCCTTGAGAAAATTCTCGATAAAGGAATAGTGATTGCCGGAGATATTAGGGTTCAACTTGCCGATATAGACCTTCTCAATATTAAAATACGGCTTCTAATCGCGTCTGTTGATAAAGCTATGGAAATGGGCATAAACTGGTGGCAGCAGGATTCGTATCTGTCTTCCAAAGCTAAAGAAAAGGTAATTGAGAAAGAGAATAAGGAATTGAAAAAAAGGATAAGCCGTCTGGAAACAAAGACGGAGCAGAAATAATGAAAAGATTGCTTTATGTTCCGGTTATACATACCAGCGCCGACCTTGGTTCTATATCAATGGCCGTAACTAAAAGAGGTATTGATGATTTAGGGCAGGAAGTTTGGGATGAACACCAGAAAACAGTTGAAGGATTTTGGCAGGCCATATTGGATTATTTTGATACTCAGGATGTGTCCGGCGTAAAAATTTATCAGGATGGAATGGTCGCGGAGGATGAAGTAGGCGAAAAAATTGTGGAAGAAGGCGTAAAACAGGGAAGTAAAAATTATGAATTGATTTCAAATCTCCTGAAGCGGGGAGCGGTTTTAGTCAAAACCGAAGATTTCCAGCTCCTTAAGCGGGAGCGTGATTACCTGGTTGCCATAACCCAGGCGAAATCCCTTGTTCAGAAACTATCCGCCTTTATCAAATATAAATTCGTTAAAAAGAGTTTATTAAAGAAAAGAGACAAGTTTATCGTTAAAAGAATGGACGCTACTTTAAAACACAGCGAAAAAGCGATTCTATTTATCGGTGCCTCCCACAATGTTAAAGAAAAACTTCCTAACAGTTTTCAGGTTACGGAAATAAAAGATATTCAAAAAGTAAGAGAATATCAGAGTCTGCTTCCTTTTTATCACCGGTATAAGGATCGGGTAGAAGAATTAGCGGCGTATCTTATTTATCCAATCCGGTTATGTGAAAAATGAAGGTAGTTTCTAAATTAATTTCAAAATTAACCCCGAAGGTAAGGCCCAAATTCCTGGCGGCAGTGATTATTGCCTTTCTGCTGGTAACTACTACTCTGTTTTATATTCTTAAAGAGCAGGAAAAGTCATTGAGGATATTTACAGAGGGACAATTGTCCCAAACCTTTAAAGAGAAATCCAGAGTGGAGGGAGAGTTAAGAGAAACGGTTGTTGCTAAGCGGAAAATAGAGAAAGAGCTTAAGGAGAAAAACCGGCAGATAACCCTTGCTTTAAATAAACTGGAAAAAGAGATTTCTGCCCGGCGTGAAACCGAATCCAAATTACTAATAACCTTAACGGAAAAAAGAAACTTAGAAGAAAGATTACAGAATTTTTCCCGAAAATCGGAAGTTATTGAACTGGAGAAAATAGTTGTTACTTCCAACCCGTTATTAAACGGAGAAGTTTTAGACGTGAATGGACAATATCGCTTTATTCTGGTAAATTTAGGCCGTGCCGACGGCCTGGATTTAGGTGATGTTTTATCGGTTTACCGCGGTTCCGAATTCATCGGTAAAGCTGAGGTTCAAAGATTGGAAGAAAAAGCCGCGGCCTGCGCTGTTTTACCGGAATGGAAGGCACAGGAATTTAAAGAAAAAGATTTGGTGAAAAGGCCATGAGATTATTTATAGTTTTATTATTCTTATTTGTATTTGCTGTTCAGGCGAATGCCCAGGAAATTATTACTCAGGATGAGAGAGCGGAAATAATTAAAAGACTTGGAGAAATGGATAAAGCATTAACGCGGATAGAAGATACATCCATACAGGAGATTAAAACAGAGGTATCGAACACTCCACAGGTGACAGTAGAGAAAGATAGTTTGCTAAAGGCAAGCCCCGATAAAGATAAGACGTCAGAAATATTTGTTCCGGTAGGCAGTAAGAATATTTCTAACGAGGTAGAGAATCCCGTTAAAGAAAATCTCCTGCCGGAAACAAAAATTTCCTCACCAATAGTTTCCTCCGTTAAAAGTAGAAGTATTTCCCTGTGGATATTCTTACTGGCTGGTTTGGCTTTATTTTCAGGTTTGGGAGTTTTAATTATCCGCTATCTGAAAAATAAATGGAAAACGCAATTCGATAGTGAATTGATAAAGGTTAAGTCGCGATTACGAGAAAAAGAAGAACGTCTTAATCAGGAAGAGATTATCCGTAAGGCCATAGAGCAGGCTCAGGTACAGAAGGAAAAAGATTATAATCAGCTTAAGAGTTCATTTGAATTTTTGCAGTCAGAATTAGAACGGAAAAACGAAGTCTTAGCGCAAAAGGAAGCTGTTATTGAAGAGGAAGAACAGAATAGTTTACAAAAAGAACAGGAATGCGGGGAGCTTAAGAAAATCATCGAAGCTTTAAAAGACGCGCTTGTTAAAAGAAAGATAATGGGTAAATCATTATCTTCTCAAGAGAGTGATAAGCCGTGGATATCCGGTGAGTCCGCGGAACGCAGAGAATTAGGTCGGTTAGATTTAAGCCGTGATTACAGCCGCTCAGCGCTGTTAAGAATTGATTCCCAGGATAAATCCAAAACCGCTAAATGTTTTGCCGGCAATATTAGTTTGGGCGGCTTGTATTGTGAGTCAGAGGCGGAGTTCCATGAAAAAGAGATATTGAGGTTAAGACTATTCTTTTTTGGAGATAAAGTTCCTATGATGAGGGTAAAAGCCGAAGTTATATGGGTGAAAAAGTCGCCGGCGGTTAATTATTACGGTTTATCTTTACTTTTTCAGGAAGAGAATAATCAAGCCGAACTTAAGGAATATATCGAATCGCATATGGTTAAATCCTCTATAGGGGGGTAACGATCTATCTTACCATTCCCATCTAAGAATTATATAGGTCTTGACATCACGTTTCTTTTATGATACATTTATGTCATAATTATGAAAAGCAAGAAGAACCTATTAGAGCAATTAAAATCTTTGCCTCATTTTAGCAAGGACAGTTTATATCAGCTAGCCAAACAGCTGGAGCTTGCCGATACATCAGTGGATACGTATATTAGCCGTTTTCTGAAGCATAAGGAAATCCTTCAACTCAAAAAGGGGTTGTATATATCAGCCGATTTTTTTAGCAAGAACAGAAGCAATATTTCCTATTCCTTTTACCTAGCCAACATTATCCGGACGCCTTCCTATATCAGTTCATGGTCTGCCCTTCAATTTTACAATC
>Ga0180007_10001230_pt1 | contig 36503 bp, 59 predicted proteins | sample MM_PC_MetaG_FD_121122 | JGI IMG/M metagenome (GOLD analysis project Ga0180007, IMG submission 121122) | Groundwater microbial communities from the Aspo Hard Rock Laboratory (HRL) deep subsurface site, Sweden - MM_PC_MetaG | ecosystem: Environmental > Aquatic > Deep subsurface > Groundwater... | reverse complement strand
CGATGATAGTCACGATCTCACCCCCGACTCCTGCTCAGCCCACCGCGCCCGCCATCTGCCTCCGGCGCCCAGATCGTGTCATCGGGGGTCATCGGGGCCTCCGTCGCTGCCAGCACCACCGACACAGCCGGGCCAGGCCGGCGCCGAGGTAGCACGGCAGCAGGCACCCCGGCGTCGAGCACCGGGGCCAGTGGGGGAGTACCTGGATCTCCATCAGACACCTCCGACGATGGCGCGGGCGCGGGCCTCGACCCCAGCGGGCAGGTACACCAGCTCCCGCGCTGCCCCCGCCGCGTCGATGGCGTCCATCCAGGCCACGAATTCCGCGAGGACCGCCCGCGCCTCGTTCCGCTCCCTCACCATCGCCCATATACGGCGCTCGGTTTGCGTCAGGGTATCAGCCTCGACCTGTGCCAGATCCCGCCACCGCTCCACGTCATGGACAAGCTGACCTATGTACCGCTCGACATTCTTCTCGACCGTACCGGTATCCACACCGACCGGGACCATCATGGCGACCTGCTCACGAGCATCGCAGAGTGCCGTGACCTGGCTTTCCAGCTCCGCGATCCTGGCGTCGCGGCGGTCGATGGCGGCCTGTATATGTGCAAACGTGTGGTCGACTCGCGGCCCAGTCCACATCCGGTGGTCTCGATACATCCCGCCCACACTCCACCCGTCGTCGATGTCACTCATGATCGCTCCCATACTCCCGCCGGATGCGGCGGCTCACGGGGTTGGCGCTGGCTGCGCGGGCCACGTCCAGCGGGGAGACCGGGGAGGGTCGAGGCGGGGCGCCGTTGGGTCGGATGAAGTGGTACAGCTCGGTCATCTCGCGTACCTCCGGTCCCACCAGCGGCGAGGGCACACCGGCCATGAGTCGTAGATTTTCCCGTCGCGGATCTCGAAGACGTAGACGCCGGTCTCGAATTTCACCACGCTGCCCGCGTTGTTGTAGTCGATGGCCAGCTCGGGGCCGTGCTCGCCGAGTAGGACCCAGTTGCCGTCTGGCTCGACGGCGATCAGATGGTGGGTGGGGTCGGTCATCGCGCCCTCCCGGTCCAGACGTACAGCTGCGTGGCCTCGCTGCGGTCGCAGCTACCGTTAGCCCTCGACCCGGCTGCATAGGCGTCACACAGCGCCGTGAAGTCAGGACTCCCGAACGGCAACGCTGCGCGGAGGTGCGGGTCCTCGTCTCGCATCCGGAGCAGCAGGGTCTTGATGGCGGCGATGGCTCTCGGCGGGTGGCACGTCGTGCAGGTCTCGACGGAGATGACCGACTCGCCGCGGTAGTTGGTGACCAGCTCGTGCGACAGGCTGGCGCCGCACTCCGCGCAGATGACGTTGAGGAACATCAGCGATCCCTCCAGTACTCCCGCCGGATGCGGCGGATCTCTGTGTTGGTCCGGCGTCGCGGGCTGGTCAGCAGCAGCAGGCACCAGAGGCCCGCGGCGGCCAGGGCGATGGTCGTGGCGATGGTCATGGGGTCACCCGGCAGCGCCACGCCGGGCACGTGTCGCCATCGTGACGATACCCGTTGCGGACCCGGCAGCGGTACAGGGTCTCGACATCATCGGCCATGGTCCGCGCCCGGTCCTGCCACGCACAGGACTCGCAGCAGCGTCCCGCTGGCGGCTCCCACAGATGACACCACCATCTGGCGCTATAATCGAGCGGGCGCGGGCTCTCGCCGTGGTGGCAATCCCGGGCCTCGTACCACCTGCACTGCACACAGGTTCCGTGGTGGTGGGTCATGGGGTCACACCTCCCCCGCAATGACCCATACCCCTTGGATCTGGGTTGTCGCAAATCACGCTAGACATAGGTCGACCCGATCATCCGATCCGATGGCGTGTCACCGCGATCCATGGCGATGGATGCCCACTCTCCGGCGGTATGCGTCTCGCGCGTCCCATCGCCGTCGTCGTGGGTCAGGGTCAGATGTGCGTCGGGGTCCATCCGGCGGAACCCGGGCATCATCTCATCGGCCTCATCCTCTCCATACATCGCAACCAGCAGCCGCACCATGTCGTCTTCGTCGCTCGCAGCGTACCAATCTTCGTCGTTCGTCCACGTATACATGTATTCCTCCTGTCGCAGTAATCCCAAACCCTTATGGCGTGGGTGGTCATGGCGTCACCTCCGGCGACTCAAAGCGGACGGACAGGACGAAGTCGGTAGTAAACGCCCGGCGCGGGGGGTTGACGATCCCCTTGCGGCGCAGGTACTCCGTCACGATGTCGCGCACCGTCGTATCGTCGGACACGTCGATCACATTCGTGATGGTCTCCCAGTCGTCTGGCCCCGTCTGCTGGCTGGCCCTGTATGTGATGTGGGCGATCATGGGTTGTCCCCGTCGAGGATGGCGCGCAGCGACCACTGACACGAGTCGCAGGCGTAGTCCACGTGATGGACAATCGTTACTCCGCCAACGAGCTTTTCTCGGTGTCCGTCCTGCGACGAGAGCGCAGCCACGTGTCCGCCGCACGCGGGGCAGTGGCCACGGAAGACGGCGCCGGACACCTCCCGCAGCACCTCGAGCGCCTCGTCCCGCTCCCGCTCGGCTGTTGCCGCGCGCTGCCCAAGCTCCCTGTAGCCGTCCAGTCGCTCGTCTGCTGCGTGGCGGACCATCCACGCGTAGTTCGCCCGCGCCTCGTCCCGCTCCCTGTCCGCCCGGTTGTTCCGCGCGATCAGCGTCTCGATCGTCGCGGCCATGTCGTCGATGGTGGCGCGGGCGTCGGCGAGTTCGTCTTCCAGCTCCGCGATCCTGGCGTCCTTCGCCGCGCACGATTCGAGTAGCCACCTGATCTGGTATTCCCGCGCCTCGACCTGCGGGTCGTCGTGGTCTCCCGTTGCGTCAATCATGATCGCACCCCGTCCAGCTCCGCCGCGATGGCGGCGAGGATCCGACACGCCACCGCGTGCCGCTCGACGGACGGCGAATGGACGCGCTCGATGTCCATGACCGTGCACTCCCGCACCACCGCCCGCAACGCGGCTTCGAGCGCGGGGACGTCGAGATCGCGAGGGACGACCAGCACATGCAGCCCGTCAGTCCTGGTCAGCCACTGGCCCCACCTCACGGACTCGTGCGTGTCTCGCCGCTCCACCTCGACGAATGTCAGGTCCGGCCCATCGCCAGAGAATAGGATGTCCAGCCCCGGCGCATCCGCCCGCCCCCTCACCCCGTCCAGCCACTCCAGGATCCTGCTCGTGTCAGTCATGCTCGCCTCCAATCCTCACGCCGCTCGACACGGCCGTTGCCATCTCAACCACCTCACGCGGACACCCGACGCACCCGGGACCACCCCGGCCGCTCGGCGTCCGCCACACGTACCCATCGCGCCCCCTCGCCGGCTGGATCGACCCGCCACGGGCGCGGCATCGGTCGCACGCCGACGGCGCCATGCGGCGCTGCAGCTCCCTGCGCAGGGCCGGATCGGCAAGGACCAGGTCCAGCACGGCGGCGGGGACCATCCGGTGGTAGCGCGGGGGGTCGCCGGTGACGCGGTACATGGGGATCATGGCTCGACCTCATCATGCTCCTTCGCCGGCTGCACCGGGATGTAGTAGGTCCTCAGCATCGCCGCGCACGGCGCCGCCGGGCAGTACCACGGCCGGTGCGACGGGGCGGCGCCATCGTCGAGCCCGCCATCGTCTCGCACAGCACGAGCGCCGCGCCGCAGTAGGGGCACTCCGGCCGGCTCTGCCACGCCGCGGCATCGACCGAGACGCGGATCTGAGTTCCGATCATGACCTCCTCACGCCAGTCCGGGCACGGGCCGGCCGTCTCGCTCGGCGCGTGCTGGCCGCTGTCCGTCTCGCGGTCCCACCACGCCGCCCCGGCATCCGTCTCGTCAGCGAACGACGCCCAGCACGTCGAGATCCCGTCGGCGTCCTGATACCACCGGCATGAGTAGCAGTTCATCGCCCCATCCCTCGCCACTCGCGTAGCAGCTCGGCCACGTCATGCCGTATCTCGGCCACCTCCTGCCGCAGTGCAGACAGTGCCTCGACGAGCCCTGGCGCAGCGACATGATCCGGCTCCGCGGCGGGCTCTGGCTCGATAGGATCCGTCAGTCTGTGCCACCGGGCGTTGACCGCCTGTGTGGATCGCGGGATCCCAGTGCGCGCCGACACGGCTCCAGCGACGGCCTGCCATAGGGACAGGTCGCGGATCTCGACCCGCTGCAGGGTCGGCACGACGTCGAGGAGCACGGCATCCTCCTCGGCGCTCCAACAGGTCCTCGGTGTCTCGGTCATTTCCATCCCTCCGCGCTGCGCGAGGCAGCGTACACGGCGAGGCACACGGCCTCGTACTCATCCTCGATGGCCGACCCCGTCGAGGTCGGCGACAGCCCAACGTCCGCCAGCTCGGCACGCGCCCTGACCTTGGCGGCGGCCTTCGCCGCGGCCCGGCCGCGCACCCCACGCCCCAGCATCGCCCGGCGCCACTCGGCCACCGTGACCATGCGCGGCTCGGGTGGCCTGCGCGTCGTCGACCCCACGCCTCGAGACGTGTGCCACGCGGCCACCCACAGCCCCGCAGCGATGCCAGGCCCCCATGCGTCGGTTGGCTGGCCGTCGCGGCGGTAGGTCACGGGGTGGCGCTCGATGATCAGCTCGTCGATAGCAGGCTTCCAGTCCAGCCGCGCATCCAACTCGGCGATGCGCTGCGCCAGGATTCCAAGCCGCGACGCCGTCACCGCGCCGGATGCCACGATCCGCCCGTCGACGGCCAGCGCCCAGCCGGATCGATGGCTACCGGGGTCTACTGCGAGAAACGTGGTCATGGCGTCACCTCCACCGCGTCGCGCAGCTCGGCGCGCATGGTTTCAGCCTCGTCGGCGAGGTCGGCCAGTGACGCCCCGCACGCGGCGAGGTAGGCCGTCAGGACATGGAGGCGCATGCCCACGATCCCGAGCTCCAGGCGCGATATCGAGCCCTGGGCGCTGCCCTCGGGGATGCCCATGGCAACGCCAACCTGGCGCTGGGTCAGGCCTGCCATGCAGCGTAGCCGGGCCATGGCCAAAAGGATCTGTCGGTCGGTGGCGGTCATGTCATCTCCCGCCGGATTGCCCGCCGGCTCGGGGTGGTGGTGCGTCCGTCGTCCATGAACAGTATATAGCAACCGCCGCAGTGCTCGTATAGCGTCCCGTGCCTTTTTTCGCGCGATAGATGGCACGGGATTTGCTACGCGGATCATTACTACCCGTCTCGCACAAAAAGAATACGATTCTCTTGACGCGGGAATGCGGGATGGCTAACCTACTCCTCAGCGGCACCACACACCGCCGCAGGAGGCACCATGGAAGACCGGACCGGAATCGCCCTCAGGGCCTGCCGCAAACGCAGGTCACTCACCCTCGCCGACGTCAGCCGCGACACCGGCGTCCCCGTCGCCACGCTCCACCGCTGGGAGACCGGCGGCGCGACGTGCCCCGCTGGCCGCCTCGTCGCGGTCCTCGCGGCGCTCGGCGTCACCGGCCGCGAGTACGAGGCCGAGCTGTGCCCTCGTGACGGGGGTGCATCATGACCACCAACGCACTGCTGGTCACGGCCCTGCTGCGGGAGGTCCACGGCGATGACGTCGAGGTGACCCGCGATCTGGTGCTGGAGCTGATGCACGACGGCATCAGGGAGTGCTACTGGAGCGACGTGCTTATCGCCGCGCGCTGGCTCCTGGACCACGACGGACAGGCGACCGTGGAGGATACCGACGATGCTGAGTGACGCCCACCGAGACGAGCTTTTGGCCATGCATCGGCGCATGAGGGAGATCGGCCGCGAGACCGGGACTCGAGTGACGATGTACTCCGACGAGGTGCGGGTATCGGCGCCAGACGACGCGACCATTCCGCGCGACGCCAGGTGCGATGTCCTGGACTCCGGAGCGATCCACATCAACTGGCGAGTAGACGGGATTATCTACACCGTGATCAGCGACGCTGAGGTGACGCCATGACCGCCACCATCACCAGAGGCATGCCTGACGCCGTCTACCACGCCCTGCCCGACCTCTCCAGGTCGCAGGCGGCCGACCTCCTGGTCTCGCCGCTGCGGTACCGGCACGGGCTGACGCACCCCAAGCGGCCCACCAAGGCGATGGTCCTCGGAACCGCCGTCCACGCGCTGCTGCTGCAGCCGGATCGGGTCGGCGAGATCGTCACCGTCGCGCCCGACTGCGACAGGCGCACCACGATCGGCAAGGCCATCTACGCAACATGGGCGTCGACCCGCGACCCCGGCGCCGAGGTCATCCCCGCCGACGACATGGACCGGGCCCGCGCCATGGCCGACGCCGTCCAGGCGCACCCCGTCGCCGGCCCGATGATGGGCGCCGTCGTCGATCACGAGCTGACCATCCGCTGGTCCGACGAGGGGATCCCGCTGCGCGCCAGGCTGGACGCCGTGATCCCCGGAGTGATCATCGACATCAAGACGACCCGCGACGCCAACCCGCGCTGGTTCGCCCGGGCCAGCGCCACCTTCGGCTACCACCTGCAGGCCGCGTGGTACCTCGCCGGTGCCCGCGCTGCCGGCCTGGACGTCCACGGATTCCGGCTGATCTGCGTCGAGTCCAGCGCCCCGCACGACGTGGTCGTGTACGACGTCGGCGAGGGCATGCTCACCGCCGGCCGGTCCCTCATGCGGGCCGCGCTGCACCTGTACCGCGAGTGCGCCAGCCTCGACAGCTGGCCGGGATACGAGCCGCGGATTCACCTGCTGGAGTACGACCCCTACGCCCTCGACCGTGAGCAGGGATGGGCGGACGACATCACCGGCGGCGACAGCGCCGCAGAGGAGGACCCCTTTTAATGCTACAGTCCATCCATACGAGACTCGCGCTGGTGATGGCGGAAATCCCCGCTGTCGCAAAGAAAGCGCAAGGCAAAGACCTGCCTTACGCATTTCGCAGTATCGATGATTTCATTAACGCAGTCGGCCCTGTGCTGGCGCGTCACGAGGTCACGCTGTCCTGGCAGGTCGAGGACTGCCAGAGGGAGAGATACTCGACAAAATCAGGGTCGTCCATGGTGTCCACGCTGCTGCGGATCCGTTACCGATTCTCCGCTCCCGACGGCAGCTATATGGAAACCGTGGCCATCGGCGAGGGGTTCGACTCGGGGGACAAGTCCGCCAACAAGGCGATGAGCGCCGCGCTCAAGTACGCCCTCGCGCATACCCTGATGATTCCGACGCAGGACCGCGCCGACAGCGAATACGAGGAGCCCGATCCGGTCCACGACGACCACGCCGAGCTCAAGGACACCAAGCGCCGGATCCTCGGCAGCGTGGCCAGACACCGCCAGGGAGCCCCATCCGGGATGACGGACATCGACTGGATCAAGCGCGTGCGCTCCCAGGTAATCGGTGACCGGCCGGCGGACACCCTGGATGACGCCGTGGCGCTGGAAGAGGCGATCCCGTACTACGACCCCGCGACCGGGGATCGGATGCCGTAAAGGATGCACCAAATGAGCGATCTATCGCAGGAGTGGATCGATCGGCTGCGCGCGCTGGTGGCGTGTCCGCAGTGGCGGTGGATGGGTGGCTGTAGGTACATGTGGCCCGGGACGTCGTCGTGGAACAGGTACGGCGCCGACAGCATATCCATGCCAGACGACGACGCCATCCCCGACCCCCGCGACCCCGCGACACTTGGGTGTTTGCTGTCGATGCTACCAGAGCCATGGGAGCTACGCTGGGAACCGCTCTACCCCGGCACATGGGAAATCACGTGGGGTCACGCCGGATGTGTCGTCACCGAGCCGTTGTGGGAACGGTGGCAGGCGGTAGTCATGGCCCTGTGCGAGGTGTGTGGGTGTAGTCCGAAGAACGCCAAGGCCAACGACGAAGACGAGGACGATTGACGAGGACTCGCTCAGCAGGTAGGATCACAACAGCTGGACCGCAACATGCCAGCGTTGGAGGCTAGTTGATGCACCTACTCCGATTGGGCAGAGAAGCAAAGCGGGCAACCCGTTGCGCCTCCACCTTTGCCCTGTCGAGGGGGGTCCGGTGTTGCGGCCGGACCCCCCTATTCAAGTGTGACCAATGCCCCCATGGCTGAAGTGGGATTCCGAGTACACAGACCATCCTCAGGTCATCGGGATGGATTGGCGGGGATGCGTCTATTTCTGGCAGCTGTGCTCGATCACCAAGCGCAAGGGCTTCCGTGGCGAGGTCCCATGCTCGTATGCGTCAGCATCCTACATCGCTGCCCAGCTGCGCGGCATGGTCGCTGCTGACATGGAGTCCGGCAGAGAGCAGGCCGTGTCAGCCGGTCTGATCGTCGACGGCGACCCCGTGATCATCGACGGATGGCACAGGCAGCAGACGGACCCGACTGGGGCTGACAGGCAGGCGCGGTACCGGAAAAAGCGTAACGGTGCGTCACGCGTTACGCGACGTGACGTTACGTTACGTGACGGGGGAGTGACGACAGACTTAGATCGAGATAGAGACGGAGATACGAAGATACCGGGACCTAAAGGTCCCTCGTCGAGTCCAGCTTCGCCGGACACGACCACAGAGACCGTCCAGACCCTGTTTGACCACTGGCGAGTCGTCCACAACCACGGCAACGCCAAGCTGACCAGCGACAGACGGAGCAAGGTCAAGGCGCGGCTTCGCGACGGGTACACCGTCCAGGACATCACAGAGGCCATCGAGGGCGCGCTTGTCGACCCGGCGCTACAGCAGAACGAGCGCGGCGTGGTGTACGACGACCTGGCCACGATCTGCAAGGACGGGCGGACGCTCGAGCGGTGCAGGAGCTACGCAGGCGCGCCTCCCGTGCCGAAGGCCGCCCCCCAGGCCCGCAAGCTCACGAAAACCCAGGACATCCGGCAGCAGGCCGACGGCACCTGGATCGACGGGTACGGACGCCTGTGCCGGGATCCGAATGAGGAGTATTCATTCTAGGAGGCGACCATGACTGACTGGACCCCCGACGCCATCACATCCGGAGTCGCCACCCTCCCCGATGGCACCACCTGCACCCCGGACCCGGAACGGGCGCGGTGCCTGCGCGATCGGTACGCGCTGAGGGCCTGGCAGCCCGACGAGCTGCACGCGCTGTCCGACAAGGAGCTGTGCCTGGCACAGCGACTCTACTACCCCGACGCCAGGGACAACACCACGGCCGAAATCGCCACGTTCTCGGCCATGGTCGCCGAGGAGCTCCGCCGCGCTGCGGCCAGCCGCGACCCAAAGACGCCACCACGCTACGGTACCCACGACCTCGACACCATGGACCCGCGACACGGGCAGCGGTCCGCGCACATGGACCTGTGCGACATCGTCGACGAGGGGGAGGAGCAGATCGGGGCGTACCTGTACGGCGACAGCGGAACCGGGAAATCTCACCTGGCGTCGGCCTGGGTCCGATCGATGACCGCCGCGGGGTGGAAGGCGCGCATGGTCTCCTGGCCCGAGCTGCTGGAGCAGGTACGCCGGGAGATGAGCGGCGGCGAGTCGTCCGACCTGATCACGGTGGCGATGGACACCCCGGCCGTGGTGCTTGACGACCTGGGCGTGCTGGGGATGAGCGACTACCGCGCCGACGTGGCGCACACGGTGATTGACCGGCGGTGCCTGCACCGGATGCCGACGGTGATCACCTCCAACCTGGACCCGGGGCAGCTCCGGGCCGTGACAGGCGAGCGCATGGTGACGCGGCTTCGCGAGCTGTGCCCGTCGGTGAGGGTGGAGAGATGAGCGGGATCGCATGGACGGATCTGAGCATCGGCGGCGCGGCGCTGGGCCTGTACGGGTGCAGCCACGCCGACAACTGGCCCGCCGACCTGCGCGTGCGGGAGTTCCCGGGGGTGACGCCGTGACCGCAGTGTACTTGCTGCTGCTAGCCTGGGGTGTCCTCGCCACCATCGCCGCAGCGGCCGGATGGCTCCGGGCAATGGCCGAGGCGGACTATGCACAGCGCATGCAGCACACGTTGCGTGAGCGCGAGGCCGAGATGGGGCGTACCTGTGACCTGCAGCGACGCCTGTACGCTGCCGAGTGCCAGCGCGAGACTGACGCCTACACCGCAGAGACCATCCAGGCTAATCTGCTAAAGGATGTCGACCGATGGAGGCTCAGGTACGACAAGGCGCGGCGCCGGATCGAGACGCTTGAAGGGCGGGAGGTGACGTCGTGACCGCCACCCTGGCCCTCGTCGGCGGCCTGGTAGCCGTCGCGCTGATCACCGCGCCACGGGCGCACACCGCCTGGACCGTGTGGCGCATCAGGCGGGAGTACAGGAGGATGGGGAGATGAGCGGGTTGTTTGACTCTGGTGAGACCCTGTCCGCGACCTACGAGCGTCTGCAGATCGGCGAGCCTACCTACTTCGAGTTCGGGTTGGAAGGCGCGTCTGGCGGCTACGTCAAGTTCGTCCAGCACGCCGAGGGCGGCGCGTGGTGGTTCGAGGTGTGCGACGCGGACGGGCATAGGGTGGCTCTGTCTGCGGCGACGAGAGACGACCTGATCGACGCGGTGATGATGAGGATGGGGAGATGATCCATGAGCGAAGAAAACGAGGACTGTGACGACGTGGACTGGGGCGCCATCATGGATGAGGCGCGGGCGATGCTGGAGAAGCCTTACAGCTTTCCTGAATTCACCATGGTCTACGCCAGGCGCGTCTGGACACCGGGTGAGCTGTATGGGCAGCTGATCGTGGACGCAAGGCGGATCCAGCTGCTGCAGGCATGGGGGCCAGGTGGTGCGGGGATGCCGTGATCCGTGCTACAGTGGGAGAGGAGGTGATCTGTGCCAGCTGAGAAATGCACACCGGAGGCAACGGAGAAGTTTGCGACGTGCCGGCGGGCGGGGATGACCATCGAGGCGAGCGCGGAAGCGGCGGGGTTTGAGCGGTCCTCGTACTTCGGTTGGATGAAACGAGGGGATGCGGGGGAGGAGCCGTTTTCGACATTCTCCACCTTCGCACGCGAAGCACGAAAAGCCTGGGAAGACGAGATTCTGGCCCGCGCCACTGCCACCATCACGGACTCACTGGCCGAGGCTACGGGCCTGCTGCGCGCCGTCATCGCCGATTCGAAGGCCAGTTACAAGGATCGCATCCGCGCCGCTGAAGCCCTCCTGGATCGTGGCGGCGTTCCCAAGGTCGAGCGAAAGGAGGTGACCGGCGAGGCCGGCGCACCGCTGCAGCTGGCGCACCTGACATCAGAGGAGCTGATCGAGATCGTGGCCGCCGGGCGCAAGGCGCGGTAAACTGCGGCCGTGATCGCCGCCGACGACATCGCCGCCCGCATCATCAACGCCGCGATCCTCGAGTTGCGAGACCGCCGCCTTCGTGACTACTGGACGTCGACGGATCCCCGGCTTGGGATGTCCGCTGCGCAGCGCGTGCTGCACGACGACGAGCACAACAATCGTTTGTTGCGCAAGGCAAACAAGGTCGGCGGTAGCATGGCCCTCGCCGCCGAGGTGTGGGCCTGGCTCCTCGGCACGCACCCCCACAACGACCGGTGGCAGGTGCCATGCCCCTGTACGATCCTGTGTGTCGTCGCCGACCTTGAGGACAGCTACGCCGACGACGTGTGCCGTGTGCTGCGCGAGCTGGAACCGCTGGACGTGTTGTCGGATGCCTGCAGCTACGACGACGTTCGCGGATACATGGTGCGCGGCAAGCGCGGGCTGCAGCTCGCCAACGGCAGTCGCATCATTATTAGGTCGGGGCGTCAAGACGGCATGTCGATGGAGGGGATCTGGGCGCACGTCGTCGTCATCAACGAACCCCCGCAGCGGGCCAGGTGGGGCGGGATCATGCGCGCCGCTGCTCTCATGCAGGCGCCGATTTTGATGAATTTCACGCCGGTCGGGAAGGACCTGTCGTGGCTCCGATACATCGTCGAAGAAGACCCCGTCACCGCGCCGCTGTGGGGGCAGACCGTGGTGACCCTGTCGGTCGAGTCGGCGCCCTGGCGCACCCAGGAGGAGATCGACGCGCAGATCGCCAACGTCGCGCCATGGGAGCGGGAGCAACGCATCCTCGCGGCCTGGGAGTCCACCTGTGCCGGCCGCGCCTACGACGCCTGGGACAGCTCCCACATCAGCGAGGATCTACCCGACGAGGAGGTAGACGTGGTGCTGGCCTTCGACCATGGCGAGCGCCCAGGTCACGAGGCCGTGCTCCTCATCCTCCGCTGGACACGCGACGGCCGGCCGCACGCGATGCTACTCGACGAGTACGTGTCACCCGGTGCGACGTCACCAGAGACGGACGCGCGCCACGTCGAGGCCATGCTACAGCGCCACGATATCCCACTGTTGGCGGTGAGCGAGGGGATCGGAGACGTCAACAGCGCGGGGAAAAGCGCCGCTGGCCAGCCGCTGAACACCGTATTCGAAACGGCCTTCGCGAGCCTCATTGGGCAGACGACGCCGCCGTTCAGGATCCGCAAGCCCCGCAAGCGCCCGGGGTCGATCCTCGCTGGAACCAAGGCTATCAACTTTGCGTTCGCCGAGAGCCGCGCCACGGTCCACCCTCGCTGTGAGCAGACCATTCGCGCGCTGTCGCATTGGCTGGGCACCACGATCGGCGAGGACAAAGCGTATACGCACGTCCTGGACGGGCTGCGGTACGGGATCGCCGACTGGCTTGACACAAGCAAGTCTCGCGAAAATCGTCAGGTTGGGATACGGTAGCAGAATCCGAGAGGGCCACCCGATGACAGTCACGCCGCAGACCAGCACGATCCCCCCGATGCCAGGCGACCACACCGACGACCAGCGCCGGTCATCCGCCCGCCAGCGGATCCGCCTCCTGGATGGCGGCTGGCTCGACGACCTGATCCGCCACCTGACGGAGCATTTCGTGGATCTGCGGGCGTCGGCCGTGGGCAAGCCCGACCTGTCGATTAACCTGTATCTCGCCGTCATCGACCAGCTGTCACAGCTCTACGCCACGCGCCCAATCGTCGACGTCGAGGGCGCGTCCGACGAGCTGATGGACAGCATCACCGAAACGCTGGCCGATGCCGGCCTGTGGTCAATGACGCAGGAAAACCAGCGGTACACCCTGGCGATCCGCGAGGGCTTCGTCCGGCCGTCGGTGTCCGACGATGGCACCCTGGTCTACCGCCTGGTGACGCCGGACGCGGTGATCGCGACGGCCAGCCCGGCGACACCAGACATGCCGTGGCGACTCGTCGAGGCGCTACAGCGCGACGTGCCAAACGCGCGTGGCAAGGTCGAGTCTGTCTGGACCTGGGATGAGATGGACATCAGCGACCCCCGCGACCCCACGTACCGGATTCTCCGCGCCGACAGCGACATGGACCGCGCCGAGGACATCACCGAGATCGTGACCGGCGTCCCCAGCCTCAGCGGCCCGGCGTACCCCTACCGCTGGACGCAGGGCGAGCGCGCCGGTCTCCCGTACATCCCGCACGCCATGTATCACGCCAAGCGGACGGGCAAGTTGTGGAACTGGCGCACCGGGTTGGAGGCAGTCGAGGGGGCGCTGACCGTGGCGGTGCTGCATTCATTCTGGTTGCACAACGTCAAGGACTGCAGCTGGTCACAGAAATACAGCATCGACGCCGCCGTGCGCGGCCTGGCCACCGAAGGGCCGGACGGACTGCGACGGCAGACGGTCATCACGGATCCCGCGTCGATCCTGATGTTTGACTCGGAGGGGGATCACCCGGAGGTATCGACCCTGGCGCCCGCCATCGATCCCAAGACGCTCGGCGAGGCCATCGCCAGCTACCAGCAGGACGTCGGCGTGTACCTCGGCCTCGGCCCCGACGACTACGAGCGCAGCGGCCAGGCCGAGAGCGGCTACGCCATCAGCCTCAAACGCGAATCCGTCCGCGAGAAGCAACGCGGATACGAGCCCACGTTCCGCCGCGGTGACACCGAGCTGTTGGAGAAAACGGCCGCCATGATGAACGCCGGCGGCGCCAACCCCCCGTGGCCAGAGGAGGGCTGGAGCATCGAATACCCAGGGCTGCCCCGCACGGGCTCCGAGGTCCAGGTGGGACTAGAGCGGCTGGAGAAACTGGAGGCTCTGGGCCTCGCCTCAAAGGTCGACGGATACATGGAACTGCACCCCGGGGTCACCAGGGAAAAGGCGCTTGAGGATCTGCGCCGCATCAAGCAAGAGACGCGAACCCTCGCCATCGAATAGGAGCACCACATGGCAGGCCCGACCACACCCCCACCGGCCACACCGCCGCCAGCCGATCCACCGGCCACACCGCCGCCAGCCGATCCACCGGCCGACCCAGGCGACGGCCCCATCCCCCGCGAACGGCTCAACGCCGTCATTGCACAGCGAGACGAGGCCAGGTCACAGCTCGCCGCGGCCGGTGTCAAGATCGAGGCGTACCAGGCCATGGCCGCCGAGTCGCAGCGCCTGCAAACCGCGCTCGCCGATGCCCGCGCCACGATGGAGCGGGAGCGCGCGACGTACCAGCAGGACCGGGTGTTTCTGCGCGCTGGGATTTATGACGACGACGTGCAAGCGCTGGTGCGGATGAAGCACGGAAAGGCCGGCGAGGGCACCGACTTCGCCGCGTTCCTTGAGGCAGAAAAAAGCAAGCCGTACCTGTCGCCGTTCCTCGGCCGGCTGAACGCCGAGCCCCCGCCAGGGCAGCCCGCAGCCCCGCCGACGACGGCGCCGCCAGCGGCCCCACCGCGCCAGGGCGATCCGTCGCTCAAGGGCAACCCGACCACGCCGTCCCCGGCCTCGGAATACGACCCAATCGCCATCGCGTCGATGTCGCTCGCCGATTACCGCAACTCTCGCGATGCCATCCTCACCTCCGTACTGGGTCGCAAGAAAGCCCCTTGACGACCCGCCAGATTCGCGTCTACAGTCAAGATCGACGCCACGGCTCATCCTCCGTCATCGGATGTAGGCGACCCTAACCACTCAATTAGGAGAGCCTACCATGGCAAACGAAATGACCTACGCAGCCCATGGCGATCTGCGACTCGCCGCGGTGCTGAATCGTGAAATCTACGAGCTGATGCACGACATGGTGGACCTGCGTGGCACCATGTACAACGCCGGCGACCCGACCGGCAGCGGCTCGGCCGCCATCAAGATCCGCCAGCTCAGCCCCGACGACATCATGGGCACCCCCGGCGAGGTCACCGACACCCTGCCGACCGCGATGGGCGACGGGTCCGCGACCGTGACGGTTGCCGAGCGGACCCTCCGCTACGACGTCGGCGATCTGTTCGCCGCGACCTCCCCGGATCCCCAGGCCGAGATCAGTGCCGTCGTTCGCGCCCTCTACGGTGGTGCCATCCGCGAGGCGAGCGACCTGATCACGGACCTCTACACCGGATTCGCGACCTCCGAGGGCAACACCGGCGTGGTCCTCACCGTCGACGACATCTACGACGCGCAGTTCGCCATCCAGCTGCAGGACAACATGGACCCGACGTCGTATGTGGTCCTGCATCCCAAGCAGTGGAACGAGCTGCAGGCCAGCCTCCGCGGCGAGGGCGGCGCGATCCAGTACAGCCCCGAAACCAACGCGGCCTTGCGCGCCAAGACCATGGGCTTCAAGGGCAGCTGGAACGGTCACATGTTCTTCACCTCGAACCGCATCGAGAGCGACGGCACCGACTACACCGGCGCCATGTACAGCCCGGGAGCCCTGGCCATCGCCGAGGGCAGCGCACAGGGCGCTCTGAGCGCGATGTTCGGCAACGTGTTCGCCTCGGTCGCCATCCCCGGCGCCCCGGTGTGGGTGGAGTTCCAGCGTGATGCCTCGAAGGGCCTCACCGAGTGCGTCGGCCACTACCTGGTCGGCGTCGACGAGAATGAGGATCTGAAGGGCGTCAAGATCGTCAGCGTCGACTAGTCCACAGGCGAGAGGGCGGCGGGGTTCCATGGTGGGGCCTCGCCGCTCACGCCGACCCACAACCCCGGATGGCCCTGTACGCAGGATATCCACGGAGGGCGGGTAGCATGGCAAAACTCAAGTACCGCGGCGGCAAGACCATGACGGGTCGAGTCGTCACCGCACACAGCCCCACGACAGACCAGCTCCCCTACGCGGGAGCGCCGAAGAACTCGCCGTTCTGGTTGATGGCGCGTCACACGAGCTGGGTTTTCCGCGACGGCCGCTTCATCCCGAAGTTGTCGCGGTTCGCGCTCAAGTCCGGGCTTCGCAACATCACCAGGGACCGCCGCACCGGCGCACTCGGCACGGATGTTGCCGTGGCCGGGATGACGCGAAAAAAGTGGGTGATCCTGCGCAACGGCGACGACCAACTCGGCGAAGATGCGGATTACCTCCGGGTGTATACAAATACCAAGGGCGAAAAGCACTACGCCAGCAAGTGGCAGATCCCGCGCATCGTCGGCGACCAGACCGTGTGGGGCACCGACGAGGATGCGCAGGACGCCGCCTATGCCCGATGGGTCGACGCCGGTATCGTGCCCGCGCTGGATCCGTCCGTGGCCGAGGGCATGATCCTCCAGGCTGAGACACGCGTCTCGCACCTGGAAAGCTTGCTACAGGCCAACCCGGGCAACGCCATCGTCCAGGCTCGCCACGTCGTCGCCAGCAAGCGCCTCGATGCCATGCGCGCCGAGTACGACCGGCTGTTCACCCAGGCCGACGCGCCGCCACCCAAGGCCCGCAAGGTCAAGGCTGGCGTCGCCCCGATCGTCTTCGCCGAGGAGCCCGACCCGACATGAGCGAGCGCAAGGGATACCGCGATGCCGTCGAGCGCATGACCGAGCGCTTGAGCCACTACATGCCCGCAGAGCAGGCGCGGCAGAAGGCCGTGGACGCGGCCAGGCGCAACGATCGCCGCGGTCTCGTGAAACGGGAAAAGAGCGAAAAGGGTGGACAGCGCGAGGAATAGCCAAGTAGCGTAGAACCACCATAGGGATAACACGATCCGCCGGTGAGAGCCGGCCGCCCAAGGAGGGCCGATCGATGATTCCAAATCGTACCGCCGCGAAGACCTCCGATCCGCGTCCCATCAACCTCGTCGATATCGTCGTCTTCGGCGAAGTTTGCATCGCCACCGGCACCACGGTGATCGGCGTCCCCACGTCGCCGACGCTGTCCACAGGGGCCGGCGCCCCGACGCACACCCGGCCCAACGGGTCGTTCTACCTCCGCACCGACGGCGCGGCTGACTCCTCGATGTATCAGCGTATCAGCGGTGCGTGGGTGGCCATCGAGCACGCGGGCGGTGACATCCACGTTCCCGATGACAAGGACGTCTATTTCGGCACGCATGACGATGGGACGCTCGGATACAACAATGTCGCCGACGAGCTGCGTCTGACCGTGGACTCGGCGGACCTGGAGCTCGCCACGACCACGGCCGGCGACGTCAACATCACGGCTGCCGACGACATCAACATTGCGGCCGCCGGATCCGATGTCGACATCGACGCCGCGACCCTCACGGTGGACCTGACCGGTGCGGCCAGCATCGACGCCGTGGGCGCGTCCAACGTCACCACCGACAACGGCAACCTGACGATCCAGACCACCACGGCGGGCCAGGTCATCATCAACGGAATCGGCGGGATCGACCTCGACACCGCCAACGGCATGGCGGTCGACGTGCTGGGCAACTTCGCTCAGGACGTCGCGGGGACCATGGACTTCGTCGCCGGTGACGCGACCACCTTCGAGACGGCTGCCGTCACGGACCTGGCCGCTGCGGGTGACACGGCACTCATCGACCTGCAGACCGGTGACCGTCACCTGACGGACGCGCTGGGCTCGCCCGCCACGGGTGCCCTGACCATCCACACCGGTGACTCCATCGTGGACAACGGCGCGGGTGCCGCGACCGGCGGCAACACCGGCGCGATCATCTTCCAGACCGGTGACACCAACTGCGACGACGCCGCCGGGACGGGTGGCGACTCCGGTGCCCTGACGATCCAGACGGGTGACGCGGACAGCAACGCGGGCACCTCCGGCAACTCCGGCATCCTGTCGCTGGTGACCGGCTTCTCGGACGACGCCGACTCCGGCAACGTGGTCGTCGGATCGGGCAACGCGGCGGTGGACTCCGGCGACGTCTACATCGACGTGGGCACTGCCGGCGGTGTTCCCGGTGACATCGTCATCGGCACCACGGCTCGCCTCATCGCCCTGGACGGTGTGACCAAGTTCCGTGCCGCCGGCGGCGCGGACGCTGCCGCGGCCCTCCTGGCCGGTGTCGGCACCACGGCCAACCCGGCGACCACTGCCGTCGCGGACCAGAACTTCCTGGAGTTCCGCACGCAGTCGTCGGCGGTCACCGGTGACGCCCGCGGCCTCTACATGCAGCTCGACCAGACCGGCGTGGGCGGCGGCGGTGACGCGGTGCGAGGACGCGCCCTGGTCACGGCGGCCGGCACCGGCGGCACCATCGACGGCGGCTCGTTCACGCTGGAGTACAACGGCGGGTCCGTGGCTGGCCAGGGCACGGGCTGCCGCAGCAACGTGGTCCTTCCCAACGCGGCGAGCGGCGCCGGCACCGTCTGGGGCGGGATGTCCGAGTTCGCCCTGGGCGGCACCTCGTTCGTCAACGGTCTGACCGACCACGCGATCCACGCCTTCGGGACCATCGGCGGCGACGCCGCGACCCGCGACGCGCAGATCACCAAGCTGTTCAAGGTTTACGGGCACACCAGCACCAGCGGCGGGATCTACTACGCCAACGGAGGTGTCGTCGGATCGAAGGCCGCCAGCCTCAAGATCGACGTGGACGGCGTGGACTACTGGATCTGGCTGTACGACGCGGAGGCATGATGACTGTCTCATCGATCAAGAGCGCGAAGGTCACATCCGAGGGCGCCCCAATCACAGCAGACGCCATCGCGGCGAAGCTCTCTGCCTACCGCGACAGCCTGCGCGCCGTCCAGGATCGGCAGCGGCAGATCACCGCCGAGGCCGACCGGCTGCGGTCCCAGGTCGATGCCCACATGGGCGCGATCCAGGCCCTCGAGGAGCTGCACCGGCTGACGCTCCCGACCGTCGAGAGTGAGGAGTAGCCATGGCGATCACCATTCGAGGCCCGCGCACCATCCGGGTGACGCTGAGCAACGCCTACCTGGCCAACGACTACGACATCACCGGCGTGGACGTCATCGACATCCAGCTCCCCAACGATCTCACCGACGCCTACATGGTGCGGTATCAGGTATACCAGGGCGGTGACCAGATCGAGCGGTACGTAGCGGCCGGCGACGGCTACCAGATCCCGGTGGGCAAGGGCTCGCGAGTGCTCGTCAACATCAAGGCAATCGCCGCCACAACCCCCGATGCCGATATCGCGGCATGGTAGGAGTCTGACATGGCCGGACGGCGCATGGGTGGGGTGTACGGACCGGGCGATGTGACGCCGCTCCATGGTGCGTCGAGGCCGCGGATCTACGTGCTGGCCAGCGGTGACGCCATCGCGACGTACTGCCCCGCGAACGGATCGGTGGTCCCGGTGTCCGCTGGCGACCGGCTGTACTACGGGAACACGAGGTTGTGGCTGACGGCGACCCTGTGCACCGCCACCATGCGATGGCTCGGCGATCGCATGGCCGAGAGCGTCCAGACCACGATAACCGGGTCCGCATCGTACCAGATCGGATGGGTGATCCCGGTCGGCGCGACTGGCCTGTGGTTCGATACGTGGGAGGGCGACGTTTACGTAGCGACCACCAACGATGTCACAAACAAATGGCAGCTCACCATCGCCGCCGAGGCCACGGTTCTTGACACCTACGACACCTGGCTGACGGTCAACCAGACCCCGTCGAGGACCTACAAGTTCCGGCGCGCGCTGGCGGCCTACGTGGCCGCCGTGGCAACCGGGACAGACATGGGGGCGGGCGTCAGCTTCAACTACCTCAACCGCGTAAAGGTTGCGGCTGGCGGGAATTTGTTCGGCAACGTTTCCGTAACCTATCGCCCGGTTTACGCCTAGGAGGATGACATGGCGCAGATTCTGACGACAGCCGACCGCCAGATCGTGGACGTGGTCGCCAGCGAGTGGACCATCCTCCCCGACGGCCGTGTCGTCAACGGGGGCGGGGAGCGTCTGCCGATGTACTACGGGCACGCGCTGGCTGCGGCCAAGCCGGAGACCGTGCGCGCCATCCTCGCTCACCGCATCGGCGACATGGCCGACGAGGCGCGATACCTCTCCCCCGCCGGCAACGTGGTCACCACCAGGCCCAAGGCCGCCACCGCCGAGGTCACGAGGTAGCATGCCATGGGGCTGACACTGGACCAGGTCGAGCGAATCACCACGCGATACTCGATGCCCGACATCATCGAGCGTGGCGTCGCTCGCACGCTCCAGATGCCCCTGTGGTACGCGGATACCCTCATTGTCCCGACGGCCGGCACGCTGGCGATCTGGCGCGGCAGCGAGGAGATCTTGGCCGCCACCGCCGTCACCATCCCCGGCACCACGGGGATCGCGCAGTACGCCCTACCCGCCGCGACAACCGTCGACCTGGAGCTGTCGGATACGTGGCAGGAGATCTGGACGCTCACCGTCACCGACGAGGACGGCGCGTCACACTCCAGGGAGTACCGCCGCGAGGCCGCGCTGGTCATCTGCCGCCTGCACCCGGTCATCACGGATGCCGACCTGGTGCGCCTCCACACCGAGCTGCGCGACTGGCAGGCCACGGACAGGGCCAGCTACCAGCCGTTCATCGACGCGGCGTTCGACACGATCGAGGGCCGGCTGATGGAGCTGGGCAACCGCCCGCATCTGATCCTCAGCAGCTACGCCCTGCGAACGGCGCACATCGCCCTGACGCTGTCCATGGTCTTTTTGGACTACTCGACGACGGCGGCGGGCGGCGCGGACAAGTACGGCGAGGTCGCGCAGAAGTACGCCGACGCCTTCGAGACCGCGTTCGGCCGCATCTCGTTCAAGTACGACACCGACGGCACCGGCAAGCCCACAAACAGCGACCGCGTCAACGCGGCTCCCGTCGTCTTCCTTGGCCATCCGGCAGCGTGGTCTCGCACCACCGGCGGGGAATACCTGTGACACGCCGCACCGCCGACCAGGATTTGATGGCGCTGTGGGATGGCGTGGTTGCCGTGATCGGCACCATCGACGACGGCCCGCAGCTGTCCCGGCACATCGTCGCACCGAACGCCGACGTGGGCACCCTGCTACATCGCGGGTATTCGCTGGCGATGGGGTTGACGAACACGCGGCTACTCAGGGACGCGCGGGACCGGCGGATCGCGATGGACCTGGCCCTGACGATCACCGTCGCGCACAGGCTCAATCCCCGCGACGAGGTCGGCACGCTGCGACTGGCGACCCGCGACGCGCAGAACATCATCATCCGCCTGTGCAGCTCCACGGCCGACCCGCTGTGCCACGTCGAGACGGCGTTCGATTCGATGTCGCAGGAGCTGTCGGATTCGCGGGAGTGGGTGTTTCATGAGCTGCTGTTCCGGCTGACCTTCGGCCTGTCGCTCGACGACGCGGAGATCACCTCGTGAGCACAGAACTGACCTACGAGCTGCCCCCGTCCGCCGCCGACTCGCCGGAGGTGTACTCCGCCGCTGCCGAGATCCTGGAGGACGTGCGCGCCATCTGGCCGGTGGACACCGGGACGTCGCAGGAGGGGTGGCGCATCCAGGTCAGCGGCACGACCCTCGTGCTGTCCAACGACGTCGACTACGTGCCCTACGTCCACGGCGGGTTCGCGCTGGCCGAGGCCGAGCTGATCTTCAACGCCGGCGCTGGTGAGCTGGCCTCGTCGCTGGGGTCGGCCGCGTTCTTCGACCTCGAGGCCGCGCTGCGCAAGGGCGCTTTGTCGGACATCCTGAACCTGCCGTCGCTGGCTTTCCGCGCCGGCCCGAAGCGAGGCGCCGCGCTGGTCACAGCGAAAGCCGCAACCGCCGGCGAACTCGGCGTGGTCGAGGTGCTGTGATGGCTGCCCGTGGCAACGCGCTGAGGGTGGCTCGCGAGATCGACAAAATCGCGCGGACGCTGGATACTCGCTACAGGCCGATTCTTCGCGAGACGGCCATCAAGACGCGCGACCAGCTGAAGACGCAATGGCCCAACCCGACCAACAGCGGCCCCCAGGCCAGCGGGCGGCCGAGCCAGAGCACGGGCCTATCGTCGGCCGGCTGGCGCTACCGTACCGACCGGCTGTCCGTGGCGATCTGGGACAACGTGAGTTATGCTCAGTACGTGCATTTTGCGCGACTGCAGACGGCGCAGGCCGCCAACGACGCGCGTGAGACATTCGTCAAGAACTTCGAGGCGCTGGGCCGGGAGATCACGGCGCGACTGACCAAGGAACTCAACGGCATCCGCTGATGCCAGGGGTGTAACATGTTCAAGACCAAGCGAGACGGTACCCTCACCATCGCGGCCCTGGCCGGCGGCGCCTTCAACACGACCACGGGGGCCTTGCTGGCCGGCGCAAAAAGCCTGGACATCGACCTGGAGCCGGGCGATTTCAATTACTCGGTTCCCGGGCCGACCGTGATCCGCGGCCTGGATCGCGGCGAGTTCACCAGCCCGCCCCAGAAGCGGTACGGCGACGACCAGCCGATCACGCTGGGCTTCACCAAGCTCCTGGAGGAGCTGACCGACGCCGCCGCCTCGACGCTGCTCGACATCATCAACCAAGAGGGCTACGTCGCCGCGAACTGGCAGAGCACCCTGGCGGCCGTCGCGGGCTGCGCCGAGGTATTCACGGTCGACATCAGGTGGAAGGTCGAGGGGACCGACCACTGCGACGCCAACGACTACGCCCTGATTTTCCGGTGGGTCCACGTCACCGGCGGCGGCGCCAACGAGGGCGACCAGAACACGATCACGTTCGCCGGTGAGTCGGACATGAGCTATCCGATCGCGGTGACGATGTAACAGGTAACACGGCGGGCTGACCCGCCTGGGAGACGACCATGGCAGCTTCCGGCAAGATCAACGTGCGAATCAACATCGTCGACAGCGACGCGTTGGACATGGGCGGCGCGACCACGAATCACGTATTCGACGCGCTGCTCAACATGGCGACCGGCACCGCGTCCACACAAATCAACGAGGTCTGGAGCGACGCCGGCACCGTGGCGGCGGGGGCGATCACGGCGTTCGATGTCAACGGCGGCCTGCCCGCCGCGACCGGTGACCCGCGTGGTGCCGGTATCACCTTCTCCAAGGTCAAGCTGATCGCCATCCGAAAGACCGACAGCGGCGACTACATGACCGTCGGCGGTGGCACCACCGGCCTGGGTGCCGTGGATGCCCTGGCGGGTGTCGACGATTTTCCGTTTGCCGCGGATGCTGACCTGGCGCAGATCGTGGGACAGAACGGCCTGTATATCTGGTACAACCCGGAGGGCTGCACCGTCGCCGCCGGCGCCGCCGTCATCGGCCTGGGTGGCGTCACGTCCGTCCAGGAGTACGAGATCCTGATCGCAGGGCTGGCGTAGTCATGCGACAGCGACTTGACCAAATCCGCGACGACCTCATGCGCGAGCTGGACGAGGTGACGCAGCAGCGCGGGCAGTGGTACACCTCCGAGCCGCGCCAGCGTCGCACCATCGTCCGGGGACACCTGGTCCGCGCGATCCTGTCGCTGGACTCGGCGATCCAGGCGGTCGAGCAGATCGCCTTGCGTGAGCGTCCCAGCCCGCCGGAGAGCGACGCCGCGCCCGCCGCCGCCGCCAAGCCCGTCAAGCGCGCCAGCAAGCCCAAGAAGGCCACAGTCACCGACTGAGGAGACCGCCATGCACCACCGCAAGCGCGAACGCCACGACCGCACCGGCCATCCCATGTACTACACCGTCGAGGTGCGCGAGGGGCTGACCCTGCACTTTCGCACACCGCTGCCGATCCGGTCGGCGCGGATCCTGCAGCTCCTGTCCACGCACGGCATCGAGCGCGCAGCCGACGTCGACCCGACCGCGATGAGTGACGACGACTACCAGCGGACCATGACGCTGTGGGCCATCTGTGGCGCCGCCATCGGCCTGTCGTGGGCGCACCCCACCGAAGACCTGGACTCGGTGCCGGGCGGCGACCTGATGCGGTACGGTGACGAGGTGCTGGCCGAGCTGTACGAGGACCACGGGATGGAGGTTGACGACTTCGCGGTGCTGTTCCCGGCGGTCATGAAGCGGATCACGATGTCCTTGATCAGCCCGCGTGAGGTGAAGGAACGCGCGGATTTTTCTGCTCCCAGCGAGGCAAAGCCCAGCTAGCCGCGCTGGATATCGGGCTACACCTCCTGGGCGGCGATCCGCTGGGCTACTACAAGCAGCCTCCGGAGGTACAGGTGGACCTGCTGGCCTACTACCAGATCGCCCACGACGCTCGCAACCCGGCGCGGTACGGGCTGCTGCAGCCGATGCGCCTCGACGACGAAATTACCATCCGGCTCCTCGAGCGCAAAAAGCTCACGGTGCGGCCGAGCGGCAGCGGACGCCGCCACCACGGCATAACCCCCCAGGCGGCGAAGTGGGCCAGAGCTAAGATGATACGCGAAGGGCAGGACCCTAAGGCCGTGGAATTCTTCTTGAATCGCGCCGTGGCCGAGCGCGCGAGGGTCGGTCATGACTGAGGTCAAATTTGTCTTCGAGGGCGATCCACGCAAGCTGGCCGCGGCGCTCAAGGAGGTCTCGCGCGAGACGGTCGCCGCAGACAAGGAAGTCAACAAGCTCGGCGCCGACGCACAGAAGGCCGGCGACAAGGGAGCCCGTGGCGCCTCGACGATGAAGACTGGCATGGTGGCCGTGGCCGCCGCTGCCGCTGCCGCGACACTCGCCGTCAAGGGCACGCTGTCCGCAATCACCCAGATGACGGCGCAGGCGAACCAATACGCGAAACAGGCCAAACAGCTCGGCACGTCGGCCGAGGAAATACAGAAAATAGAAGGCGCCTTTGGCCTGCTGACCGCTGGCGGCGCCGACGCTGTGACGTCGATCACCAAGCTACAGCGGTCCATTGCTGAGGCGCAAGACGGCGTCGAGACCTACACGGACGCCTTCTCCGCGCTGGGCATCAAGGGCGCCGACGCCGTCGAGCAGTTCGCCGGGCTGACGGTGACGCAGCAAATCGAGGCCATCGCTGACGGCATGGCGGGGATCGAGAAGACCTCGACGAAGACCCAGGTGGCCATGGACCTCCTGGGGCGGTCTGGCGCGCTCCTCGTGCCGGCGCTGCAGAACGGTAGCCAGGCGTTTCGTGATACCGCCGACAGCATCGAGCGGGCCGGCCTGGTCAGCAACGAGACGGCGGCACGCGCCGAACAGCTCCAGGACTCACTAGACCTCATGCGCCGATCGGCGCAGACCCTGGTCTATGATGTGCTGGCCCCGGCGATTCCTGTCCTCACGGACGTCGCCACGGAACTCGGCGCCATCATCCAGGAGGCCCGCGACTCCGGCGAGATTGACGAGCTGGGGGAATCGTTCGCCGAGGTCGCCACGTCGGTAGGTCAGACGGTCACCGCGCTTGCCGACATGAAAGAGGTGCTTGGGCCGGTCTTCGCGCTGCTGACCAAGAACACCCGCGACGCCATCGAAGACGTGGGGTGGCTGTCCAAGCAGTTCAAGGAGGCGCGCAAGCAGGCCAAGTTCTACGCCGGCGAACTGGGCGTATCGGCCGACGTGCTAGACGACGTCAACGCCGCGACCGACCGCGCCGCGGAGACCACCGGCTATTTCTTCGGCGAGCTGCTGACCCCGGTGCGCAAGGCCAAGGACGGGTATGCGGATCTGGCCGAGGCGATCCATGAAACCGCTGCGGCCGCCAAGACCCCGGAGGAGATCATCGCCGAGACGTCGCGGAAGACCATCGGCGCAATCGATGACGTCACCCTGGCCACGCTGGCGGCGCAGGAAAAGCAGACGGAGGCCGAGCGCGAGGCCTTGGACGAAAGGCTGAAGAACCGCGTCCGCATGGTCGAGGACTCGATATCCCTCGACGAGATGTATGCGGATTACATGAAATCTAAGGCGGCAGAGAACGCGAAGATCATTCACGACTCGTACATGTCCACCCTCGACTCACTGGCCGCTCTGAGTGGGTCGATCACGGACCTGATCATCGGCGACGGAAAGCGGCTGACCAAGGAACAGAAGGCCGCAGCCATGGCCATGTGGGCGGTGCAATCCGCCGCCAGCATCGCCAGCGTCATTGTCCTCGGTATCGAGAATACCCAGCGCGCCATCGCGGCCGGCCTGCAGATCGGCGGACCACAGGGCCTCGCGCTTGGCATCGCTGCCGGTGTCGCCTTCGCCGCCAACGCCGCGGGCGCGGTCGCCGCAGCCGCCGCCGCCAAGCCCTCGTTTCACGGCGGCACCGACTACGCCACCGGACCGAGGGAGTTCCGTGCTACGCTGGAGGAGGGCGAGGCCGTGGTATCCAGGCGCGGCATGGACCAGCCCGGGGCGCGCGAGACGGTCAACGCCTTGAATCGTGGTGACAGCGACACGGGCGACCGCGTGATCGCCATCACCAAGGTGGACAACACCGTGACATTCGCGGCTGAATACCAGGCCATCCGCACCGGCCGGTCGCCGTACCTCGGCGAAATCGAAAAGGCCCGGGCGCAGCGCGTCGGCCTGCGCGCGATGAAGGGGACCTGACCATGGGCACCGCCGATAACCAAAACGTGCTACACGGTATCGTGATACCGCACGAGGACATCACCGATGGCACGCTGACGGCGAAGGACCACGCCACGGTACTACTACGCTCGGCCTACACCCAGGCCGGTCCAAAGGCTGGCCCGGCGGTCCCTGGCGGCACCGGCTATCACATGGGCCTGTCGACCCACAGCGGCGAAGGCACCGTCACCGCAGACGCCAGCATCGAGATCATGACGCAGCGCGCCGGGCATCCGATCCCGAACAAGGGCGCGGGATTTGTCTTCCGCAACCTGTTGAACGACGACGCCGCCGACGAAATGAAGGGGTGGGATCAGTACGCAACGATCACCGAATGGAACCCTGTCACCATGCACTCGACGTTGGCCGCAGCCAGCTGGAGCGACTGCAGCGTGGCGCGCATGTCGGCCTACAGCGCCGGGCGTGGCAACCTGATCACCACCGCGCGGGTGGAGGGCTCGACACAGCGCGCGTTCGTCTATGACCCGGATGGCGGCACTTGGACCAACACCGGCGCGACGCAGGTAAGTAACAACCTGGACGACCCAAGCTGTATCCTGGAACTGCCCACCGGCCGGATCATCCAGATCGGTATCAATGCCGCCTACCAGCGCGTCGACCTGGATTACAGCGACGACGGCGGCGCGACGTGGGCCATGCTCAGCCGCAACGCGCTCAAGACCCGATGGACCGACAGCGGCAGCGATACCCCGGCGTGCAAGCGCCTGTCGGCGGCGTACAGCAACGGCGAGATCCTGATGCTGATCGAGTACGAAGACGACGATCGCGGAGTGCAGGATATCGCCCACTACGCCTCGATTGACCTCGGGATGTCCTTCGAACTGATCGAGGATAGCTACTACATCACCGCCGCCGATGGTGAGTATTACCCGTGCCAGTGTCCCACGGTGCGGGCGCTGCCCGACAGCGGATTCACCGTTACATGTTTCGTGTACGACGAGTTCAACAGCCGGCTAACCCCGGCCCTGTACCGCCTCGGTACGGCCTACACGCCGTTGACGTCGAGTACGCCGGTGCTGTTCGAGGACTTCGGTGCTGGCACGCTGTGGACGTCGGATGCGAAAATCTTCGCGATGTCGCATTGCCGCGACGAGGACAACGTCATCTATATCGTGCAACAGCGGCACGACGTCGACGAATACAAGCTCCACGTCTACCGATCCACCGACCTGGGCCAGTCCGTCGAGCCGCACCAACTGGAATCCTGGGCCAGCGAGGGAGTGGAGACAGATTACTTCTTTGGCTTCGATGTCGAGGCCACCGGCGGGCGCCTATTCATGGTGACACGGTGGGTCGCGGACAACGGCAGCTACTGGGGCAAATCGGTCTGCTCTGTGTGCCTCGGTGGGTATTCCGCTCACACGATGCCGTACTCGTCGATCCCCGATCTGTCCGCCGGCGAGGACGCTTTCCGCGACGACAACCAGTTGACGTGGAGCCAGGACATTGCCGAAACGGACGCGGCGATCTGCTACCTCCCCACGGCACGCCCTGGTGACCTCGGCTGGACGCCGCTGGGCATCCTCAATGAGTCGATCGTGTCGTCGGCAGAGCTGCAGATCCTGACGGCCGGCGTGTTGCGGTATTTTCAGTATACCACCGGCTCGGCGTCGACACAGTTCCTTGGCGAATGGGAGGTCAGGCTACCGAATGGGGGCGGCGACAAGACCGCCGACGACGTCAGCGTTCATGTGATTTTCGATACAGGCGCCGACGAGGCCGAGGTCACGATCCGCCTGGAGCACGACGGCTACATTGTGTACGACGTCAACGGCGCGGCGGCCCTGGTGACGCGGACGATCGACCTGAAGAAGCGCACCCACATCCGAATGGCGATCTGGATCAACGCCGCTGACGGCATCGGTATTCAGGTGTGGGATTGCCAGGCTGGGCACATTCACGAATACCGAGAAGTCCTTGACGACACGTTGACCCGGGTGGCCAGTTCCGCGACCACGACGCAGGTCGAATGGGGTCACCGCACCGTGGCCGGTGATACGTCCTATTGGCGCCTGTCGTGCCTGTCGATGCTGGGCCAGGGATGGGGCATCACCACGGGGACCTATAACTACTGGACCAACCCCGACACCCTGTTTCCGCGTGCCTACTCGACCCGCCCGCAGCTCGTCGACGATGGGATCCATGTATCGGCGGTCGACGGCCCCACCGGCGAGGATGAGACGTGGCAGATCGACGCGGATTACGAGCACCCGCTGTGGGCGATCTACCCGGCGTCGTCTCCGTCGCCGTCGGTCACCTGGCGCTCGACCACCACGGCCGCCGTTGTCAATCTCGTGTGGGACCTGGAAACGCCGCTGTTCACGGCAGCGTACCAGGACAACTACGCCCTGGCTTTGTGGCTGTTGGGAGCCAACTTCAAGACCGCGCTGCTACAGGGCTGGACCGGCGCCGCGTGGACAACCATCGCCACGCTGAACGCCTCGACGGGGTACAGCCCGCTGAAATACGCGCGACAGGGCAAGCGAGTGCGCCCTGATTTCACGCAGACCACCACCGGCGGGCGGTACTTCTTTTTTGAAGACCACGTCGGCGACACGTTCGCGCTCCTCAATGACCAGGAATACTGGTACGCGAAAATCCAGCACAACAGCGAGGGCGCCTGGCGCGCAGCGGCAGCGGCGCCGACGACCAAGACGCCCACGATCACGCTGGATGAGGAGTACTTGGACGGCACCGAGCCCGCCAGCGGTACCGGCGAAGTGTGGCGCCGCAACTTCGGCTGTGTGATTACTGCCTACAACGGCGCCTACTCACGGTTCCGTTTGAGCATTCCGGTACAGGACACGGCGGACGGGTATTTCGAACTGGGCCAGATGGTGTTCGGCCCGGTGTCGGTGCTGGGGCGGCAGTACGATCGGGGCTGGGAGACGACGCACATGTACCCGATCGACGTCGAGGATCTCCCCGACGGCCAGATCCTTCCCCGCCCGAAAAACGTGCGACCGGCGCGACGGCTGACGATGGGATTCCGGGCGGGGCGCGTGGACCTGTGCCAGCCGAACGCCGACAATCCCGACGTCGACTACCGCCAGGCCGAGACCGCGACAGGCTTCCCGGTCGCCACCATGCACGACACCACGCGCACCGTCGAGGGCATCATCCGCCGGGCCTACGGGTCGGTTACGCCGGTGCTGCTGCTGGCCAACATCGAACTGGATACATCGGTCGGCGCGGCGACCAAGGTGCAGCAGGAAAACCGCACCCGCGCTTGGCTATACGGTCGCATCCAATCCGAGCCGCGGGTCACCGCCGAGCTGGGGACCGAGTGCCTGAGTGAGTTCGAGAGCATGGATTCCGTGACCATCGACGAGGTGATCTGATGTTCTCGCGGCGCGCGTTGCAGGGACGGCTGCACTGGCTCCTGGACCTGGAGGCGGCCGGCGAGATCGTGCGCCTCGCCGAACACGAGATGATGGTCGCCGTCGAGAAGCGGACGGCGGTCCCGTACCACGCCGGCTTGGTGTGGTCGCATGATTTCGGACAGCCGTTTTCGGCGTTCTCATATTCGGCGCAAGTGCTGTCGGCGGATCTGACCCTGCACGTCTGGCCGCACCTGGACATCCCAGACCTCATCCGAAAGGGCCACGTCCCCGGCTGCTGGACCGCTCGCCTGATGCTGTACTCCGAAATCGATGGCGAGGTCGTCACCGTGCTACAGGGAGGGCTTCGCGACCCCAAGTGCGGCGGGTCCAAGGAGCCGCTGGTATGCACGCTGACACAGGAGCCCTATGACGACCTGGGATCCGTGCTACCGGAGACGGCCAGGATTGACGACACGACGTTTCCCGCGGCCGGTGCGGACTACGTCGGCGAGTGGGGGCAACTGGTCTTTGGCTCGCCGTGCGGTGACCTGACGGAGCTTGCGCCGGCCAATCGCCACCCACACGGCGGATCCCCTGTCATCGTGATTCACGCCGCCGGGGTCTATGCGATTGCCGGGATGATCGCCCACCACCACACCTACGCCGGCCTACACGGCGACTCCGTGACGATAACCAACTACACCCAGGCCGAACGCCGCCAACTCGTCGCGCAGCACGGCACGGACGCACGCGGCCAGCCGATGACCTACGTGGTTTTCGACCCGACCACCGTCCCGGCCTGGGATCCTGACGACTCGTTGTGGTGCGCCTGGCGCGAGAATGACAACGGCCTGTCGGTCCCCGTCCAGACGTGGGCGCTGCTGCGGGAGGATGACACAGGCGAGCCGCTGTTGGGTGCCGGCGATCTGCTGCTGTACCTGGCCAAGCGTAGCCAGGGACTGCCCTGGAATTACGCGCGACTGGACGCGCTGCGGCTGCGGCTCAATGCCTACCGGCTCGACGGCTACATCCAGCCCAACCCGGATGAGACGATCTCACCCTACGCCTGGATTCAAGAATACCTGCTACGCGATCTCCCGCTGTCGGCGCACACCACGGACGGGGTGTACCTCCGCACCTGGGACTATGCCGCCGACGTATCCGACGCGGTGATCGAGATCCGCGATACTGACGACGCGCGCAACGCCCACCGGATCACCATGGTCGGCACAACATCCATCGACGACGTGATTACCGATATCGACGCGAGTTTCTTTTTTCAGCACAGCGACGACAAGGCCAAGCTCGTCGAGCGCATCACCGGCGACCCCAACGATCTGTATCTCGGCCAGGGCACACGGCAGACAGGCGAACTCACGATCCTGTCGACGTTCGGCGCTGGCGGTGTTTTTAACACGTTTCAGATATCCGACGGTACGACCACAGAGCAATACCAGCATACAGCGGCAGGCGGCCCAACCCCTGAAACGCTGGCGACGGAGCTGTATGCGGAAATGACCACGGCCGCAGGGTCGGCCAACTGGACATCCGTCCCGGCTGGCCCGTCCACCCTGGTAGACGTCGAGCGGGCTGGGTCCACGCTGCTGTTTACCGGACGCAAGGGTCAGCCCTATCCGCGTCTCACGATACAGATCGACGTGGCGTTTCTTGGTACGGGCCAGTTGGAGACGCACAACGGGGACACGGCTGGCGTGGCAACCGAGTTTCGGTGGGACACCGGGCAACTCAGCAAGCTGAATCCGTGGCTCATGAAATCATGGCTCCTGTACGGCGACCGCAAGCGCCTGCACATCGATCTCCCGCTCGTCGAGGACCGCACCACCGTCGGGCGCATCCTGTCGGCGAGGGCGGCACACGGTGGCCCGCAGCGGCTGACGGCGACCTACCTGGTGCAGCAGTATCCTGGCGGCCTCGTAGAGCCGGGGTCTGTCGTGGCCATCACGGATGACGACATGGGCTGGGATCGCATGCCGGGGATCGTGGTCGAGGCCGTCTGGACGGACCGGCTCACCCGGGAGATCCACGTTGAGATCCCGATCCACGGATACGGGCAGGCGGGCTGACGTGGTATCCTCGTCGCCAGGAGTCACCACCATGCAGGACGGATGGGACATGAGACTGTCGCCACATTTCACCCTCGACGAGTTCACAGCGACGTGGCGCCCGGAGGCTGCGCGCAACGCCGAGCTAGCCACCACCGGCCCCTACATGTCGCAGATGATGCGCCTGTGCGAGGACATCCTGGAGCCGATGCGGGCTGCGTTCGGTGGCCAGCCGGTGCGGATCACCAGCGGATTCCGTTACGCCGAGCAGGTCTGCGGGTTCTGGAGCGGGCTCGACGTGGCGATCCGCGGGTCCAGCGAGTCCCGCACCTACCGCCCGATCTCCCAGCACACCCGCGGCGAGGCGGCGGATCTCCACGTCGCAGGCTACGACGAGCGCACTGTGTGGGAGTGGATCTGGCGTGAGTCGCCCAACCCGTTCGGGCAGGTCATCATCGAGCGCGAGGGGCGGCACCAGTGGGTCCACGTCTCGATCCCGGGGCGGGCCGTGAGTGACGGCCGGTGGATCTACGGCGAAGTGCTTGACTACGATGCCGCTCGTTCGCGGGGGCAGCGATTCCACACCATCGACCACGTCGACCGGTGGGGAGGGCGCGGACGATGATCATGACCCGATGGATGTACGTGCTAGCCGTGACCCTCGTCGCGATGGGCCTGGTCTGCCTCGTGGCCATGGCCGTGGCCCGCGGGTGCGACGTGCCAGCCGACGACGACGACAGCGCGACCACCGAGGACGTGTTCGAGGAGCTGGATCAGGAGTTCTCCGATCCTGACGAGTCGTATCAACCGGGGGTACTGTGACCATCCTGACCCCCCGCGGCCGGTGGTCTCTCGTGGTGGGGGGCGTCGTCGCCGCCTCCGCGGTGGTGGTGCTCGCGCTGCTGCTGCGACGTCCCCCGCCTACCCCGCCCGTCGTCGAGCCCGGCACCGATGCCGCCGACGCGCAGGACACCATCGACAGCGCACGAGAGGCGGCCGAGGCCAGCGCGGCGGAGGCCGTCGAGTGGGTGGAGTCGGCAGAGACAGACGAGGAGCGGCGGGAGCGGGCCGCCGATCTGTTGCGGGAGCTGGGGCTCTAGCCGTCGCCGTAGCCGGAGCCGGAGCCGTAGCCGTAGCCGTAGCCGTAGCCGGAGCCGGAGCCGTAGCCGTAGCCGTCGCCGGAGCCGATCACAGCAACACCCCGAACGACGCCGCCGCCGGCGGCGACACCTCGAAGGCCCGCCTCACCCCCAGCAGCACCGTCATCCCAGGTACCGCCGACGATACAGACGGGCTCGTCGGATCCAGCCCATGGACGGCCAGATCGCCGATCGACCCGTCGCCGACGCGGCCGGCCACGTAGTATCGACGCAGATGCCTGGCTCCGATCAGCTCCAGGCGGCCATCCGCCCCCAGAGCGTCGACTCCACCGCGGGCGTAGCCCACGTAGGATCCAGAGTCCCCTGCCACCACGATCAGTCGCATATCCTGGTCCATGTCATCTCCAGATCCCGTCACCGGCGGCGGGCTGTGACACCCGGAGGGTACCCGCCGCCGGATCAGGGATGATGTAGTCTGGTGTAATCGGGCGTCACGGTGATAGGATAGGTGGCATGATCGAACGCGTCAAGATCATCGGTATTATTTCGGCGGTCCTGCTAGCCGGCTGCGCCACCGTCCAGCCCCCGGACCTGTACCCCGACACCGTCCCGCGCTACACGCGCCCGGATCTGGCCGAGCCGTCCCCGTCCCCGGCGTCAGACGTCGACGCCCCGACCCCGATCGGCCCTGGTGACATCGCCACGGGTGGCGGCGTGATCATCGACACGGCCACGTCCATCCGCCTGCACCAGCTGGTGGCCGACGCGCTGCCGGCCTGCGAGGCGTCCGCAGCGGCCATCTCTCAGGCGATGGAGGGGGAGCGGGCTTACTGCCGCCAGGTGGTGGCGCTGCGAGACTACGAGATCGACTACTGGCGCCGTGACGCCCGGGTGATGCGCGCTGCGGTGGTGGTGGTCGCGGTGGTCGGCGCTGCTGCGGTGGCTGCGGCTTTTGCTGGCGGCATGCACATTGGGGGTGCGCTGTGATCGATGTGCGACCCGTTGAGCAGTGGCTGGCCTTTGCGGTGGTCGACGAGTACCACAGTCACCACCGACATCCGGCGGGGTGGCTGTACGGGCTGGGAGCCTACGCTGATGGTGACCTCGTCGGGGTGGTGACCTCGTCGGGGTGGTGATCGTAGGCCGCCCTGTGTCACCAGTCCTGCAGCAGCGCGGCGCGATGGAGGTGACGCGCCTATGTACGTGGGGACACCGCAACGCTGCGTCGTGCCTACTCGGCGCGGCGTGGAGGGAAGCCCAGGTCAGGGGCTGCACCTACATGGTGAGCTATACCAGGCACGACGAGCGCGGGTCATGCTACAGGGCTGCTGGATGGACAGCCGAGGCAACAGTCAGGGGGCGCAGCTGGACGTCGGGCAACAAAGCCCAGAGATGGCTGCCTGGGATGTACGCGCCGACAACCGAGATCGTGGATCGGGTCAGATGGGAGCGATCGGCATGAGACCCTCCCGCACCTGGGACATGGCCCGCCGTGGGCTCCGGACCCTGCAGTGGGCTGGCGTGGTCCTGTCGGCCGTCTGCGTCGTCTGCGCGGCCATGCCCGACCGGCTCGGCCCGTACCTCCCGGATGTCCTCGCCGCGGTGCCGTGGTGGATCGCTGCGGTGGCCACGGTGGCGACTGGCGGAGCTGCGGCGGTCGGCCTGCGCCACCTCCCGGGCGCGCGGGTGGACACGACGCCACCGGAGGATCAGCCGTGACGGCGGCGCCCCGGATCGTCTGGCTCCACGACGCCGACGGCCGGCGAATCGGGGTCGACCCGAGGGAGACCGACATGGAGATACTGATGGACATGGTGCGTCAGGGCACAGGCGCGACGGAGGCAGAGATGGCAGACACACGCGAGCCCAGCGACGGATCCCGGGCGCCGACGCGGCGCGAGTGCGAGCTGAGGCACACCCCGATCACGGATACACTCCGCCGGCTGGATCTGCGGCTCGACGCGCATGAGACGGCGCACGAGGCCGACCGGGCCGAGCGGCGGACTCAAGCCCGCTGGATGATCTCGCTGATGGTGACGGTGCTTTTCGCGCTGGCGGCGCTGTCGGGCGTGGTGCTGACGACGGGGGGGTAGGCTACCCTCCCACCCTCACGACATGCGCCGGTCCCACGCACCCGACGGCATACCGGCACGCAGCCTCGACGGCCACATCCACCCTGGCGCAAGCGCCGCAACGACGGGCGGCGTACATCGCGCCGACCCCGACCTCCGCGCCGCTGCCGATGGCCCAAGACCGGCCGTCCACTGGGATCACTGATCCATCGCAGGAGAGCACGTAGATCCCGTCGGTCGTCACCGCGAGCCCGTCGGCCGGGAGGTTGCGCGCGCCGGATGCGTCCAGCGTGGAGGTCTCCAGCCCCCGGACCAGCGCGTGGACCCGCTGCCACCACCGGCCGATCCCGAGGTACGACGACGCCACCTCACTGTCACGGGCGACTGTCTCGCGGGTGATGGTGTCGAGCTCGCCGGTCCCGTGCAGCGTGCCGAGGAGGCACGATCCGGAGAACCCGACGGCCACCCGCGGGCACAGGCGGAAGACCTTGGAGCCGGCTGGATAGATCAGCCCGCCACACGACACCCCGGAGTCCGAGGCGAGGTATCCGCCGGTCGAGTCGACTGCTGCAGCGATGATAGTCACGATCTCACCCCCGACTCCTGCTCAGCCCACCGCGCCCGCCATCTGCCTCCGGCGCCCAGATCGTGTCATCGGGGGTCATCGGGGCACCGCCAATCTGGCTATCTCGATCAGCAGGTCGCGAAATGGATCGGGGGTCAGCATACGCTGGCGTTTGGACAGACGCTGGCAAACCCCGGTACGGGTGGCCCGCCGCCGCTCCTCGGCGCTATGGTACCCGTCGTCTAGCAGCGACTTGACCTCCGACGGCCCCCAAATCAGATCGGGGAGCATCGGCTGGCCGACAGCGTAGAGCCATGTCGCCTTTCGCGCCGGGTGCCCGTAGTGGCCCTGCTCGACGCAGCACGTCCAGCCCGTCCAATCACCATCTGGTATCCACCCCCCGCCCCGTGGAGGCCCCTGTAACCCGTGAACTCGCCACGCATGCGACGCCTCCGGATGCTCCAGCACGCCTCCCCATGTGCGCACGGCGTGCAGCGCGGCGGCGAAGCATCCTCCGTCGTCGCCCAGCTTGCGTCGCACCTTGGCCGACGGCCCTCCGGACCAATATCGACCCCATCGAGCGCACGGCGGATGCGCGACCACAGGGTGCGGGCCGTTGTACAGCCTGGCGTCTCGCGACTCCGGCCACGGATCCACCCCCGGGATACCGTAGTACGGCCCACCGTCGATGACGTATAGCGCGGCGATTAGCGCCGTCACATCTGCCTCCGGCGCCCAGATCGTGTCATCG
>Ga0180007_10001229_pt1 | contig 36511 bp, 44 predicted proteins | sample MM_PC_MetaG_FD_121122 | JGI IMG/M metagenome (GOLD analysis project Ga0180007, IMG submission 121122) | Groundwater microbial communities from the Aspo Hard Rock Laboratory (HRL) deep subsurface site, Sweden - MM_PC_MetaG | ecosystem: Environmental > Aquatic > Deep subsurface > Groundwater... | reverse complement strand
CCCCACGCTGGTCCCCACGCTGGCCCCCACGCTGGCCCACACGCTGGCCCTCACGCTGGCCCTCACGCTGTCCCACACGCTGGCCCACACGCTGGCCCACACGCTGGCCCATTGTTTTACCAGGGCGATGTGTTCCTTGGTTATTTTCGGGGGCTTGATTTTGAAAGGATGAACAGGATTCACAGCCTCGGCGTAGTTCCAATCGAATACCCTCTCGGGCTGTAATTCCTTGACCACAAAGAGGTTCTTGAACCCCGCCTTGTCATCGTCCTCCTTAATTGCCTTGCCCTTGACCCGATAGACGGAACATGGTATTGATGCCCCAATAAAACACTGGCCCGGCGTCCTGCTGGCATGGATGAACGCGGCGGAACACAAGTCGCCGTTCTTGTCGAACTTAGGGCAGACTACTTCCTTGCCGATGTTGTCGCGGTAGTTGATGGTCTTGCCCGAATAGAAATCCCATCCATCAGGCCGTGCCAGTTTCCAGAATAGTTGCTGTTTCATGCTAGTCCTCCTGCGATGGTTTCAATAGATTTCCCGGCACTTTTTTGGATGTCTAAATGGCTGGTCGAGTTTATTATGGCAGCGTTGGCAAAGGACGATTAAGTTAAGGCGGCGGTTATCGGTCGGGTCGCCATTGATGTGATGAACCGTAAGCACAACCTTGCTTCCCGTTATGGGATGCGCCCCTCCATTTTTCGCCCAACATAATTGACATTTCCAAAGAGCCTTCATCCGCAAGAATAAAGAAAGAGTATCCCAATTTTTAAGATAGAGCTTTTTATTTTCCGGCTTAATCGGCATCACTTACCTTCTCGCTGGGAATCTCCTGCACCACCCTCTCCCTGTTCACCCACGCCGCCTCGTGCTTGCTGCATCTGTCTATAAATGCTGGCACTGCTACCAGGCACAGCCAGATCACAGCGAGTAGGATGATGAGCCAGCAGAGACGGTTCCCCGTGCGCTCAGGCTTGGTCATGGCTTGGCCTTGATGAGCAATTTTTGAGCCAATGATTCAATCTCATTGCTATCAATTCGCACACGAGCGGGGCAGTCTGTTTCATTGCATCGAAGGGCGATCCACCTGTGCCATGTTCCCTTGTTTTTTCGGCATAAAGAATCTGCATAAATAACAAATTTATAAGTTGTTGGGCATTCATCCAAAAACCAAGGAGAATCCCAATCTCCGCGCCGTACCGCCCTCAATGCCGCGCAGTCCTTTCTGTGTGGAATAAATAATTTAGCCCTCATCTCTCCCTCCTTCGCTCATACTTGGTCATGTGAACAAGCCCTTGAGCCAGGCCCATAGCTTTTCCCAAAACGTAGGGGGCTTCTGGCATACCTCGCAAGCCTTCCTTGGCTCATCCCCCACTATGAATCGCTCAATCACAAGACTACGGCAGTATTTATTCGGCAGCAATCCCGACGTCTCACAGACAATAAGGGATACAGTAGGAATGGGATCAGGGGGAGTAGGCGGTACGGGCGGGGGGAAGTTACGCCGAATGTCTACGCCATAGACCTCCTTAGCAATCCGCCAGAACACATCTACTGATTCTTCCTGGTGAAGATTGTCGGGATGCCACATCTCCCACTTCAACTCCATCGGCATGACTTCCACGCAGCGCAACCGTTGCCCCCAAATCTGCTCGGCCCTCCTCACCATCTCAATCCGGTACATCCAATGGGAGGACCGCCGACCTGTTTGATTTACCGTCAAGCCTTGCTTTGCAGGGGGTACCGTGTTTTCCGGTTTGAGGCCAACGCCATCATCCGATACGCCCCAATGCTTATTGACTGACCCCGCAGGTTCTCGGTCCAGATGCTCGGCAATGGCTATGCCATGCCTTACCCAAAAGCTCTGCGACCAGGGCCACAAGGGTTCCGTCTGCTTGCACAGGCGGTTATAGATAGACTTTCCAGTACCATCCCAATGTCCGGCAGAGAAGGGAACGGGCATAGGAACACCGATTTTCTTCATGTAATTAGCCAGGGGAATGACCCAATCCCTTGCCCAACTATCTATTTCTGGAACATCGCCCCTATAATCCAGGGGGTGGGCTAGCTCATTGCCCCATCCCAGAAGATACTTGCCCCCATCCAGGGCTGTCTTGGCCCGGAGAATCCATGCCTTGAAATAGGCTAAGGCTTCTGGTTTGATGGAGCGCCAGGTATCAAAGCCATTGACGTTGTATTTGAAGGGACTCCAATGGTAGTCGGCTCGATCATACTGTTGGGCGAACAAGTCCAGCCATACGCCTACATCGTATTTATTCAGGATGCGCTGAACCCTCTTCAACCCCTCGTCCCAATATGGATTGGGGATATCCCAATCTGCTAGGTTATCGTTTGCCTGCTGGAATGGAAGGATGCTCGACCTACCCTCCGGCCTTTTCCAGCACGATAGCATCCTCACCCAATCACACCCAGTCTCGCCTAGCCTGCGGGCAAAGCGGTCCAACTCCGCATCGCTGAAATTGTGGGCGATAGAGTTGAAATCCACCACAAACAGCGTCATGAATGGGTAGGGTTGCATCACTCCTCCTCCTCAAAATCGTGGATTGCCTCGTCTCGTATTATGTCCGATCCATCCCAGGCCACGCATAGGGTTTCGCAATAATCAGAACAGAAACAACCCTCTTTATCAGCCGGGATCGGCGAACAACAGAAGGCGCAGTATCTAGGCTTGTCCATTGGACTTGCCTCGCTTGTTTTTCTTTACGCTGGCTTCTTGCTTGCATAGATAGTAGAAAAGCGATTCGATCGAGATTGAATATCTGTGCCTACACCGTTTCTCATAGAGCCGGATATATCCCGTGGGATCAATCTCGACAATGACTGGTCGCTTCCACAGCTTAGAGTTAAATTCCCGGCGAACCGTATGCCCTAATTCAGTCATCCCCCATTCTCCCCGAACATCTCAGCCTAGATCATCCTGCTTTGACGACCCAAGCGCCATCTTTCCCAAGCCTGATACACGGCAGCCAGGAATGGGGCCGCCATGCAAGCAATCCCTATCCAAACCAGTTCTTTCACCATGCGGAGACCTCCCCGTAGATTGACATAATGGAAATTGTGGAAAAATCTAAGTTATTGATATAACTGGACTTTGGTCCAATCAGTGTCGCATAAGGAGTATTGTGTGGCATATTGTTCACGCCCATAATGACTCCACGGGCTCAGCCAATGCCCTTGAAATCCGCTTGCATATCTTTATTCCCGGGCTTGGTACTTTCCCCATTTCAAGTTTGTTGATATATTCACGTGAGCAGTGAGCCGCCGTCGCTAAATCCAGTTGGCTCATTCCCAATTCCTTGCGCCTTTGACGAACTTTGTTTTCCATATAACTGATTATACACAGAGCCCCGGGCTTGTCAAGCGCATTTTTCATTCATTTGCATATTTATCTTTTAGTCTGTAGTAAAAAATAATTATGGCAGACACCAATAAAATGATCGCCGCGTCCAAAATCATATTAAGTCCATCCATTATCGCTGGTTAAATTATAGGCCAGCGCCCCCCCCGTTGTCAAGTAAAAAGTTGACGCGGCAAAAAATAAATTGACTACCCGCCCCTCCCCCCGGATTATTGTTATATATATAACTATTAATATATATATAATTATTAATATATATATAAGTACTAATGTTAATGTTGATATTAAGTATTAACATTAATGTAAATATTAGTATGGATATAAGTACTAATATATATATAAGAAAGAGGCCACTCAAACTGTGGAAATCCTGTGGAAATCCAAACTATACAACCCATAAGAAGTTCAAAATGTCCCAACTGTGGAAATCCCCCTAGAAATCGGGCTGTGGAAATCTTGAAATCAGGATGGTGTCGGGCCATTATGGGACAATCGGCCCATGTACCTATCAATTAACCATTTCCATTTCAATAACTTGCCACAAATGGCAGGCTTCTTTCTACAAATACTTGTATGTATCTATACAAGGCTATTCCCAGGGGAAAAGTGCTGATAAAGTAGCAAGACTATCCCTTATTCCACGCTTTTTTGGGCAAACATGGGGCAATTAGTCCATCCTCCTATTCTTATCCTCGGTGACGATCTTCTCTTTGAAGTAGTCCGATATGATCCGCCGTATCACCGCTGCCCTGCTAGTGAGCCATGCCTCACTCAGCGCGTCCACCTTCTCGAATAGCTCAGGCGGTAGCTCTACCTGTAACCTTGTGCCGTATCTCTTAGCTGCGGGTGTCATTTCCCATCCTTGGCTGCCAACTCTCCGAGAACCAAATTTTGCTTATTCAACATCTTATCCTCCAATAGATTTAGTGACTTGTTCAGGCAGGGGCCGTACGTAAGATTTATCTCTGGCATACGTATTCCCTGAGTGGTCAAATTTGATCCTGTAGGACTTTTTGTGCACAGAAACAATCACGCCCTCACCAAAAACAACATCATTGACCCTTGAGCCTTTTCCCAGGATAGCGTCAAGGGCCTCTCTCTGTCTCTGTCTCCGCCTTTCAGCATCCCCGGCAACGACTGTCTTATATTTCCTGATATTGTCAGCCCTTTCCTGTAAATGTTCGGCCTCATTGTGTAGGTGATATATCTTTTCTTCTTTCTGTGCTATCTTAGCCCGTCCTGGTATGTATCCGGGCTGTGTAATGTAGGCCCAATCATGGCGATATTCAGGCAAAGAGTTTTGAATATCCCCGGCATGGCGTAACCTTGCCCTTGCCCGATCTTCTATTCTCTCCGCCTTAGCATCCGCCTTGATTGTGCGATAGTGCCGGATGTCCTCAATATCTGTTGGCTCACAGCCACAACAGAAAATGCCCATACTCTTTTCATGCATAGCCGAGGAACCAACCTCAAGAGAATTTCCACACTTGGCGCACTCGCCCCCGTACTTCAAATTGATCTGCCTCACGTTCTCACCTCCCCTTGGGGATAGCTCTATAGTCGCCCCAGTAATAATCATCAACCGTTTCAAGCGTCCCATATATTTTGCGGAAATGGGGTACGCCATAGGCTTTAATACCATAGATGTTCCCGTCCCGGTCGATCATGTACTTGCCGCTATTGCCAACGTCTAGCCGGATATACTTGCGGCCATTGTGAATTGAGATCCGGGAATCATGCTCAACCATACTGGGGGAATACCCCGGATAATCCCGCCGCAATCTGTCCGCCGTTTCCTGGCGGACCCTCTCACCAAATTCTTGGATAGTCACGTTCTCACCTCCTTCCGGGCATCCTCAGCCCGGACCTGTAAATCAACGTCCGTTCAGCCGTCTCCCTTTCGATCTTCTTGGCTAAATCGTTAACCGTAAATCTCATCTCACTCCCCCATAGCCTTGGCAATGGCGGCCTTGGTAAATACTAATTGACTCGGAGGCATGGCCTTGATAGGGTAAAGCTCTAGCCAATAGGCCATAAGGTTGCAAGCCCTCAGCAAGTCCGGCGCAGCCGCAATCAACCGGGCGTTTGATTGAGTGTCCCCAGGCGCGGCGAAGAAAATGCGGGCGATAGCATGGCCTCCCATGTAATTCCCATCTTGCCAGATAAATAAATCCCCGTTTTTGCTTTCTCCGCCGTCAACCCTCCACGGACCCGGTGTGTGAGTGGCCGTCTTCTGGGCAACGGCCTGGCCCTGTTCTTGTTTATTCATTTTCTTTCACCTCCCTAGGGTTTACCAGGTCCGACCACAATTCTCCGCAGTCCTCACCATCCTTGAGGATGACATTACACAAGCCCTGCTGATGAAAGATACAGTCCTGACAATAGTTGCCCTGCGATTGTCTAGCCGTCTTCTGGGCAACGGCCTGGCCCTGTTTCTCTGTCATTGTTTCACCTCCATACATAGATTATTTACTCGTCCCCGAGGTCTAATATTCATAATCCTCGGGATTTGACAAGGAACTGCATTCCCTGCAAGTCTCCCTTCTCTCTTTGTCTGTCAAGTCGGATTGAGTGGGCAAATCAAATGCATGGTCAGACCATTCCCTTTCATTTTCCATTTTCATTTTATCAGAGTGAAAACATTTGATAGCATCTAACAACCTAGTAACGATAGGTCGCCCGATTATGCTGTTTCCTAGGTCAGAACCCTCCAAGAGGCAATACGCATCCGTCAAGGTGTCTATCATTTTTGCCTCAACCTCTTTTGTTAATGTTGCCATTTTTTCATCACTCATGTTTTATTGCCTCCTATGCTTCATACCACGTAAAATCCGACTTTTGGAATCGAGTAATTCCTAAGGACAGGAGGGCTGAAATCACCTCCTCTTCGGAACTCCAAACCAAAGACACTCGATCAGGGGAATAAATAGAGCTGGATTCTTTCGTTAATTCAACAGGAATGCTGCCAGCTAATCCATACGCCCCGGTTGAATACTTCAGAATTACAGTAGGTTTTCTGGCCTTGAGGAATTGAACCATTTCATTGTAATCGCTCATTGTTCTTTCACCTCATCCATAATATAAGCCAGGAGGGGTCGTTTGTCAATACTTTGAGTGAAAATAAATCTAAATAATTATTGAGTGATTTGGCAATGTTGGCACGTTTTTTGCTCTTTTCTTATTCATTTTTAATTCGTGCGCGCGCGAGGGAAATTTTTGATCGAGCAGCGCCGCCATTGTGTCAATCCTGCAATGCCAGCCATTATTGCATGAAACGTGCAAGCCGCGCTTGACTAGGCAGGGCAAGGGGAGTAGAATAGTTACCTGGGAAAGAAGATGAAATACGCAGTACCTTTCTTGCTTCAATGGATAGGACAAAAGAAAGACTTGTGTGAAAAGTCTATAGAAACCCCAGCTCAACACAGTGCGTTAGAGGCCGTTGATCCCATGAGCTTCATTGCCATAAAGCATGAGGCTGATATGTGGGCTGATCTATATGACATTGTGCAAAGATTAAATCAAAGCATATAGTTATTAATATTAATATTAATATTAATGTTATATTATATAGATATTATATATAGATATTATATATAGATATTATATATGGGTATTATATAGATATGTTAATGATTGCCATGTTTAATATTATCCTGTGTTCAATAAGAATGAACAGATCATAGGGATGAACAGTGAGAGATAAGATGAGAACCAACATAACAGACACACAGCACAGCCCCAGGATAAAAATGATTATGTTAACTAGACCACGATCTACAGGCAGGGTGAGTGAGTCGCATAAGAACTATTATGTTAACCTACCCTGTTAATTCATCATTTTAAGTACCACACCCCCCCCAGACCCACCCCCCCTAGGCCTATCGAGGGCATGGGTAGGGGTAAGTATATACCTCTCATACTTTTTACACAACAAAATTGAGAAATCGGTATTTGCTCAGAATAAATGAGCATGCGCCATTATTTTTGATTCTAGCAATAAAGTGGCATTTGGGTACACTGGGCGAGTCGGATCACGGAAAAGTGGTAGTTTTATTGATTGGGGCTTTCAGGAATTGGTATCGGGTAAGCCATTGGGGGCCTCTTTGCCCTTACGGAAGGGCCAGAGTGGGCAATCATCGAGTTCGCAGCGGGTGACTTCGGCGTGGTTAAAGCCGGAGCATTCGTAGCAATATTTACGGATGGCTACACCGCGGGTAAGGCGTTTACTGGGTTTCGGGGTCATTGTTTCCTCCTCAATTTCCCGTCAATTCTAGCGAGTTGATGCGGGTTGGAATATAGATAATTATAATATTCATGGCATGGATTAGAACCTGAGTTGATTATCGTGCAAGACTTGATACAGCCCTTCCGACAGGCGGGCAACAAGGGCTTCATTGTCCTGTATTACCTTGTCTTCCTGGTTGAGGAAGAGGAGCCAGTGCAGGATTTCATGGAGGAAGGTAATGGCTATGCCCTGGGGGGTGCGGGGGACGCTAGGGGTGTGGGCCTGTAGCCTGATGCTGTCGATACGGAACTTGGCCTGTCCCTGGTCGTCGTGTTCGTGGGCTAGGTCGGGTGTCTGTTCCACCCTAATTTCACGGCCCAAGATTTTGAGGGTGTCGGGTATTTTCATCTAATCCTCCCACTCCTCATCTTTGAGGCGTTTTTCTTTTTTCCATGATTGGCACTCATCATCCAACTCCTCGTCCGTGGCTGCTCGGCGCAGACCCCAGGAGGGGGGCTGTTCATCTGTTGGTGCGTTCGCTCCCGGCCTGTAGCAGAACACTTCCCCGTAGGCTAGGCAGTCCCGCAGGTCTTGGTAGGGGGAGTCCGAGGCGAGGATGATCTGTTCTATCAGGGCTTCCTGGCCCTCCCTCAAGAACTTGATGCGTTTGGTGCGGAAGCGCGGGATTATCTTGCTGAACCGGGTATTCTTGTCCTTGTCCGGCCTGATGCCGATGGGGAAGATGGGTTTGTAGCCGTGCTTCTGGGCAACGAGGTCCAGCACCGTCCAGTATCCCTTCTGCGTGGCGGCCTCCTCTACCCCGAAAGCCAGGGGTGTCCACTTTTTTGTATAGCCGTATGAGGACATGGCGAATTTGTACCAATCCTCTTTGGCCTGGTAGGTGTCGAGGATGTACCATGTGTCCGTTTCGTCCACCCCGATCACGATGAGGGCGGAGAAGGCGTTGCGTTTCTTCTCCCCTATCGCCAGATCCTCGATGATGAAGACGTTGAGCTTGGCGAGCCACTCGGGGAGGTCTGCCTTGGGGAGTTCGTAATAGATTATGTCCTGATCGGAGATGGGATGCCTGTCTGGGGGGAGTGGATTGCAGAGATATTCATTGTAATAGACGTAGAGCTGGCCACGGGCGGTCAAGTCCTTCTTGAGATCGGCAATGGCTTGCCTGTCCCTCCACTCGGGCCACAGGGGAACGCCCTCCGGGGTGACAATGCTGTAGCGTTTGAAGTAAACACCGGGATATTCCTTCACCCTCTCTATCAGGCAGGAGGCCGTGACGGGCGTACCGATGATGAACAGCTTGCCATCGTCCAGGGAAAGGGCGGGTTCGACCTCCTTGGTGAGCCATCTTTCGTCTTTATCGACGTTTTTGGGGTTTTCGGCTATCTTTATGTCCTCTGGATCGTCCACAAAGATGCGTTGTGGGCGTTGATACAGGTATTTGATGCCTAAAATCTGCTGTCCTAGCCCCCTGGCAAGCAGTTTACAGTGGATTCCGAGGTTATCATTGCGTAAAACAAGCTCTTTCTCTCCCCATTTCTCGGTACGGAGGTCGCCAAAGAAAAGCCGGAACAGCTTATTGTTCTCACATTCGTACTGAATTGAGCCTAAACGCTGTGCAGCTATGTCCTCGGTGAGTGAAATGAACATGACGAACAGCATACGGTCAAAGATGATGCTATGCAGAGTCAGAAACTCGGCTAATGTGGACTTGGCAGAGCCGCGGGGGGCTTCATGGGCCTGTATTTTATTGGGGAGATAGAGGTAATTGGAGACAATTTCACGGTGGAAGTCGGGTGTTCTGAGGCGGAAGTGATGGGGAAAAAAATAACGCATCCAAGAGATAGGGTCTTGCCCCCATTTGAGTATGAGTTGGGCTATAGCCTCGTCGTCTAACTGCTCGGGAAGCTCAAGATCGGGCTTGAGGTCGAGGTCATCTAAATTCTGGCGTGAAGGATACTTGCGCATATTTGTCCTGCGTGTCTATCTGGTTTATGTAATTTCAGGTGTTCCATTTTTGACATTACCTGTAAATTTTCCGGCCCATTATCATCTGTATTGCCATTGATATGATGAACAACCTCATCATTAGTAAGAATTCTGCCCAGGAAATTGGATGCAATGAAACGATGCTCGTCTACATATCCGTTTTTGCGTGACATAGGATGGGTTGGCATAAAAATACATCTTCTAGTTTTAATAATTAGATTGCGTGGCTTCGATTGCTTAATGGTTCTAATGGGAATATTAAGTCGGCGTAGATTGCGATATATGGTTTCATTGCACACGGAACAAATCCGAGCAATTTTACAGGCCGATGTTGCTTCAATGACATACTTTTGATAGAGCCATTCCGGGTCAATCGGAATTCTTTTTTTCCCCATTTTCGTTCTCCACTACTTCCGCATCAATGTATTTCTCGGCATCTAGTTGTCTAGTGCGCTGAATGATGCCGAATAACTCAGTCAATTTCTCAGGTGGGAGCATCAGGACGAACTCGCGCCTTTCCTTGATGTCCGTCTCCTGGCGGGTTGTCTCCTTCCACTCCTCCACCTTCTGCAAATAGAGCTTTTGCGCCCTTGGATCACCCTCGCAAGCCTTTTCTGCTATGGCCTGAATCACGTTAGAAGTGTAGAATTCCTTGAAATAGACGTTCCTGCGTTTGTCCACCTCATCAAAAAAGCCATCTTCCTTCTTGTACCGACTCATCGTTTCTTCCGACACGCCTACGAGGGCGGCTAATTCCTTCTGCATCTTGGGTAGGCGGTGGGCCGTGGGGAGCGCAAGCCAAGCTATAAGGGCTTCCTTGGGTGTTAGTTCTTTCCAGCACCCAGGGTCATAGAGTAGCTTGCCAGGGGTGTCTGCCATTAGTGTCCCTGGGGAATAGTGAGCGTCACTCCCTGATAGGGCTTGAGAAAACTAGCGTGTATCAAGGCCCAGTCGCTGAGTTTCTTGGAGTAGAAGATGAAGAAGAGCTTGACTCCCCCATTGGGCTCTAGGATAGAACTCACGTTGGCGGTACAGCCATAGACCATGATTGTCTCGCCCTTTTTAAGCTCGAACTGCGGATGGTCCTCAATCAATTCTAGTTTTGTTGGTATCATGTATGCCTCCTTACCAAAGTATTTCCCCCCCGAGATAATCCTTGACCCCCTCTAGCCCCCTCTCCATGTATATCCTAGCCACATAAGGGTCGTTTTCCCTATAGGCATCCAACGCTTTGGGGTTGATGGTGAAGAAGAAATCGAGCCGGAGCTTCCTCAGTACGCGCTGGTCGAGTGGGCGGTATTTATGATTTCGTGTTTCAACAATACGATTCAATTCCTTCCCCTGGAAAATACCCCATCGTTGTGCCGGGGTAAGCCACTCTGCATGGAGGTCGGGGTGGATGAGTTTTAGTTCCTTCTGGAAATAAGCCTGTGCGGTAAACATATCTAAGTCTCCCATACTCACATTTTCATGTCAATGGGAACATATCATTTTTTTGAGTCGAAGTCAAGCGTTTTTAATCACAATCTTGTAACCAGGCACATAATTGCCGAATTTCTACCACTATTGCTACTTTTTCAGCAATTATGCGTAGAACTCTTGACTTCCGGGTGAAAATGTGGTAGACTATTAACGTAGGCTACGTAGCCAGATTAGGCGGTTAGGGTAGGGCAAAGCTAGCACAAAGGAGAGCATGACCTCCGAAATTATTTTGGCATCTCTGTTTTTGGCCGCATTGGTATTCGTCTATTTTGTGATAAGGCTGTATTCTGAAATCATCCGGCAGCTCACTACCATCATCAGCGACCTCAAGGCATTCTCTATGGGTGTGCCACAGCCTAGGGTAGAACCCCAGGCTGTTATTCTGCCTGATGTTGATGAGGATTTTGGCATTTTGAGAACTAGCATAGAGCCGGAAGTGCCGGAAGAGGACGAGGAAGATTTATAACTCTCTGTCGGGAAGTGGGGGCTTAATAAATAAGTACCCTAGCTAGGCGGAGGGGGCTTGGTGACGATTCGACACGCAAGCCGCCCTCCATTTTGTCACAACCGGGGGGTTGATATGCTTAGTGACTATCTGGCAATGGCCGTTGTCGTCAAGTTTCAAATTTCCCCCTTTTGGATTCTTGCCGGAGCGCCTTTGTTCCTTTCCTTCAAGCTCCTTTTTGGGGCATTGAGACGGCATAGAAATGGCTAATTTCAAAGATACTATCCTTCAGCGCAAGGATAACATCTACCGCAACCATAGCGTGCGGAGCAAACTGCACCCGCAATGGCATGATGCCCTGTCCTTTTTCGAGGGGCAGCAATGGCGAAAGCAGAAGTTCGAGTCGGGGCGGTGGCGATTCAAGGATATGACTACCGAGAACGTCTACCGCAAAATGACGATCAACCGCATCGAGAAGATCATCACTACCTTCGTGGCCCATTTTATGAAGGAGTTGCCTTCATTTCGTGGCAGTCCCAATAGCAATACGCCTGACGATTTGGCCGCAGCCGAATTGAGTACGAACATACTCACATCTGAGTACGCCCCCAATCTAGAGGGTGTGCTTGAGGAATATTTCTATTGGAAGTATATCACGGGTACGGGCATACGCGGCCTGTTCTGGGATCCCACAGCTTCGGCCCAGATGCGCCTGCCCCAATACGATATGGCGGGACAGGAAACGGGGCATCTTCTCTCTACCATTCCCGAGATAGGCAAGCTGTATCAGAAGGCTATCAATCCCTTCAACTTCTTCCCGGTTGGTGCAGGGAAAGTTGAGGATTGTACCGAAATTCTATATGTCGAGTCCGTTCCCATCTCAGAAATTGAGGGACGGTTCAACTTCAAGCCTACCGCCGAGACAGTAGACACGGCTGCTTCATCGGGCCGTTTCAAGCGGGATTATGAGGAATTCGAGTTTGAAACATTCGAGGACCGGGCCAAGGTCTTTCAGTATTGGCGCAAGGTATCTAAGGAATTTAAGAATGGTCTCTACTCGGTGATGATTGGCGATAAAATCCTTGAGTATAAGGATAATCGCTACGTCAAATATAGTCACCCTTACCCGTTTTTTAAGTCCTGTAGCGTTCCCATTCCTGGGCGATTCTTCGGTAAGAGTCCAGTAGAACTTATGCGTAAGCCTCAGATAGCTTATAACTATGTATTCTCCATCATTCTACAGACGCTAGAGAAGATGGGGAAGACGCATTGGTGGGCAGTAAAGGGTGGGGCTGGCATTGAGGAAGACCCCAAGGATAGGAAGATAGGGCAGATTTCCTACTATCAACCTGATCCTGGCGGAAGGGGTGGTCCCCCCTCCCCTGCTCCCATACCGCCGATTCCTCACTACTTCTTTCAGATCATCGACTATTTAGACAAGTCCTTTGAGGATATATCCGGTTTCCATGAAGTGAAGTCGGCTCGGCTTCCTACGGGAGCCAATAATCCTAGCGGGGTCATGGTGAACCTCTTGCTTGAGCAGGACGAGACACGACTTGCCCCGGCCATTAAGGATTATCTGTATTCGCTAAGGAAGGAAGGGAAGCTTTATCTTGAGATGGTGCAGGATTTATATGAGGAAAGGCGAGTCCTCAAGATAGTGGGCCAGGAAAAAGAGCCATTGATTCAGGACTTCAAGGGTGCTGACCTCAAGGGTAATACGGATGTTATCGTGGAACTTGCTCCTATCATGTCTGATAGCAGGGCGGCCTGGGAACAGACGTTGAGGGAAGGCGTACAGATGGGATTGGTCGATCCCCTCACCTACCTGCAAAAGATGAAGTTGGAGAATCCCAGGCAACTAGAGAATATTCTATCGGAGCAACGCCTTGCCATTCGAGAGAATACAGAGATGCGACACGGAACGGAACGCCCCGTTCTGCCTTTCCATAAAGACGAGATTCATATTCCCATCCATGAGGAATTGATGAAAACTCGTTCCTTCGAGGCTTTGCCGGGGCAGAGTCAGGAGTTGGTGGGAAAGCATTACCAAGAACACATGCAACAGCAAGCTCAGAAGTTTATGCAACAGATGAAGGCGCAACAACAGCAAGCCGCAGCCTCACAACCGCCGCAGCCAGTGGGCGGTCAAGCGGGGCGTGGTAATATACAAGGGGGATAAGATGCCAGAGGAACCTAACAAGGGCCAAGTCGTAAACCAACCCGGACAGCCGGGAGTTGTGGACAGCCCAGGTCAACCGAAGGTGGCCCCGGAGCCAGAGCCTAGCCAATTACCCGAGGATGCGAAGGTAAAGCTGGCTGATGGCCGAGTGGTGACTTTTGGTGAACTGCAAAAGGGGAACATGTTGGATGCGGATTACCGCAAGAAAACAACCGCACTTGCAGAGGAAAAGCGAAGGTTGGAGGAAGAGAAGGCGCGATTAACTCAACGGCCAACTTCTCCACCTCCACGGTACGGTGGACCGGAAGCCTACAATGAAGGTGACGGTGAGGAGCAAGACCCTGTTGTGCTTTTGGCTAAGGAAATCCAAGGCGTAAAGGCATTTCAGGCTCATCAACTCCTGTCGGCAGAAATTGATAGGGTCGCTAAGGACTTTCCTGATGCCGATAGGGAAACCGTCTACAAGATTTGTTGGGCCAATCCGTACAACACTGATATTCGTGAAGAGATGCAGAAGAGCCATGAGAAGATTGTTGTTGCCAAGACACCTCCGAAGGACAAGTATCTCGACCTGACCGATGCCCAAGCCAGGGCAAAGTATGAGGAAGAAGTTATCGCCAAATACAATGCCAATAAGCTCAAGGGTGGAGGGGCAGGCGGATTCGCTGGTGGCGGTGCGGGTAACAATGCGGTTGTAGAGCCGGGACAGCCTCCGAAAGATTTTGACGATGCCAAGGAACGGCTCAAGGCTGCGCTGAAAAGCCAGCCTCCCGAATAACCCTTTACTTCACTACAATTCACCTTTTTTCTGATTCTTTGAAAATCTAAATCTATCTATTTTTGGAGGAAAAAAGTGGCAATTACAGGTGCTACCTATACGACTATTGCCAATTCCCTGAAGAATGATTACCTCCCGAAGATTCAAGAACAGCTCGAAAAAAAGGTGCAAACCTGGGATCTGTTCTCGAAGAAAACGGACGGTATCAAGGGGCGAGACATCTACATGAAGATGTTTTGTAAATATCCCCAGGGCGTTGGTGCGGCTGCGGCTGGTGAGGCTCTCCCCACCCCGACTGCCGCTGGTTACGAACAGGCTTTGGTGCAGGTGAAACGGAACTACGCTACCGTCGAATTCGATGCCATGCTGGAAGATGAGGATAATGCCATCGTTGACATTATCGACTATGAGATGAAGAAGGTCACTCAGCAATTCCAGAGAGAGTTGAACTTCCAGTTGGCGGCTGGAAACGGTACGGGCGCAAGGGGCGTAGTTGTTTCCATTGCTGGTCAGGTTATTACCCTGGATGCCCCGGTGGGACAGGAAACCCTGTTCTTCTATCCCGGTATGTATATCGACATCGGCACTGGTGCTACCTCTACCATGCGGTATGAGGACATCCTTGTGTCGAGTGTTGATGTTGCCAACAAGCAGATCACGGTGGTCGGGACTATCACCAATACCGTTGACAATGATGTGATCTATCGGGCCAATCAGTACGGTCTTGTGATGATGGGCATCCCCGGTATCGTGGCGGCCTCTGGCGCACTCCAAAGCCTTAACCCGGCAACGGCTGGACAGGAATTTTGGGCTGCCAAAGCCTTTGACAAGGGCGGTAAGTGGGGTACGAGCGCAGAGGACTTCCTGATTGATATTCAGCGAACCATCGACTCCATCGAGATTGATTCCCTGTCCACCATCAATCTCATCTACGCCTGGAACTTGTTTGAGTACCAGTACCAATCTGTCCTTGCGGCTAAACGCCAGATCGTCAACAGCCTCGAATTCAAGGCTGGTCGTACCGGGATCGGGTTCGTTCATCATGGCCGACAAATCCCCATTCTTACTGACCATTATCTCCCCAACGACCGTGTTTACTTCCTCGACACCACGACCTTCGGACTCTATACCCTTCGTGGCCTCCATTGGGAGGAAAAGGGCGGGGGCATCCTGAAGGTTCTGGAACGGAAGGATGTCTATACGGCGTGGCTCAAGCTCTATGCTGAACTCGGAATTACTGCTCGTAATGCGAACGGTTACTGGCACACCTGCGGAACAACGGTGGGCGATTATACTTGATCCTGATTGAAGCAGACTGAACATAGATAGGGGGATGCTACTCGCATCCCCCGTCTATCTTTTTTAGGGGGTCTATTATGAACATAGGGAAACTACCATGAAAAAGTTAATTCTATTTTCTGCTTTACTTCTGATGCTCCTGCCATTATGGGGGATGTATAGGGAGACATTTTTAGCTGGCCCGGTTGTGGTTGTGGCCTCGGATACCCTGGTCAATGGAACTGAGGGGTCGGAAATATCGGGGGTGACAGGCGTTGCCGCAACAGATGTATTCACCAAGACATTACATGGTTTAGTAGATGGCAACCTAGTCATTTTGCGGGCCTTGACTGGTGGGGTGGGACTCAAGACGGAGCATCCATATTTTATCATTAGTGGAGCCGCGAATACCTTCAAACTTTCGGAAACATACGGTGGTGCATCCATTGATTTTGTGACCAACCTGACTGATGGCAGCGTTTACCAAGTAGATTTTTATTCTGCTGCAGTATGGGTATCCAGATTTGAGGGGATAAAAACACCCATCGGCACAATCACCGTTACGTTTACTCCCGATGCTGGATCCGCATCCAAAGTCTATTTTGAGTTTCAGGTTTCTCAGGATGGGACAAATTGGTCCACTGCTTACTGGCAGAGAATTGAAGTGGCGACTAATGAAGCCGCAGATGGTGATGGTGTTGTGCGTTATTCAGAGATGGTTCCTCTTTATGGCATTGGTTATATCCGGCTTTCTCGTATCGTGAATAACGATGCGGCTAATGACATCACAGACTGCAACGCTACTATAAGTTTTTAGCCTCATAGGGGGATTCGATGAGAGGAAAATGGATTAAGTCTTTTACTGCCTTTATTTTTGCCATTGGCTTACTTTCTGTAGCCAATGCCCAGAGTTTCAAACCCGTCTTTTTCTGCCTCAAGGACATCAGGGATGTCAGCAAAACTCCACCGACAGACGGCCAGGGGCTTGTTTATGTTGCCTCTACTGGGCTTTGGACGCCCGGATCAATCGGCGGAGCCCCGACGGATGCTCACTATCTCACTGACCAGGCCGAGGCCGGACTTAGCGCCGAGGTCGTTGTTTCGGCTAATGGAAAGGCTATTGCTACGGCCGCCGACTATGCGGCCATGAAGGCCCTGCTCGACCTCGAGATCGGGACCGATGTCCAGGCTCAGAATGCCGTCCTCACCGAGTTGACTGCGCTCACCGACCCCGGCGCTGACAAATATGTCTTCTGGAACAACACATCGAATGATTTTGAGTTTTCCGCCGTAATCGCGCCTATAGTTGGGGGGCTATCTGTCGGCGCTTCCGGGAGTGCGGGACTATTGGAATTTGAGGACGCTACGGGCGATGTCTTTTCTCTCCAAGTGGGAGTCCAGTCCGGCAACACGGCCTACACGCTCCCCATCGCATTTCCGGGAGTCAGCGGATATGTGCTTTCATCCACTGATGCCGGGGTCATGTCGTGGGTGGCTAACGGCGCAGGTGGCGGTGACAATATCACCGTCAATACGGTTGCCGCAACGAACGCCGACTTTGATGATGCCACTCCTGCGGCCCAGGCTGGTGGGGTGAACGTTGCTTGGCAGAAGGACGCATCTGCGCCGGATAATATTTCGGCTTATCTGGCCTGGGGGGCAAACCTTAAAGATGCAATCAGGAAAAAGCCGTTTTTCTTCACAGATATGCTTGGTCAAGGTACGGTAGACAGCTTTCCATTTGGAGCGTCTTCCGTATCAAGCGGCACTTTGGCTGGCCCGGCTATTGCCGTAACCGCCGCACATCCAGGCGTTGTCCGGCTTCAATCCAGCACGACGACAAACAGTGGCTATAGGGTTCAAACGGGGTCAAACCAAGGAATTCTTATCGCTGGCGGCGAGGTCTATGAGTGCGTTTTTACGATTCTTTATCAAAATATTACGGACATCACAACCGCTCGGATTGGTTTCCACGATAGCTCTACTTCAGCCGACGCCACAGACGGGGCCTATATCGAGATGATCGACAACGGGGCGAACCTCCCGATTTTCAGAGGAAAAACAGCAAGCAACAGCACGAGGACAACGACCGGAACTTCTTATACCGGAGCATTGGCGACATGGTATCGGGTGTATATCGCCGTAAATTCGGATGCCACAAGTGTCGCTTTTTATATTTACGATGATGCAGGAACGCAGTTGTGGACAGATGCCAATACTACGAATATCCCGACAGCATCGGGGCGGGATTGTTGGGCCGGAATGTCCGTCACCAACGTGGGAACTACGGCAAGGGATTTGATGCACCTTGATTATATGTCCTTTGGGTATGGGGTAGCTAAGGCGAGATAACATGAAGCGGCTATGGGTTTTAACCTCCTTGCTCTTTTTCTCGATGGGCCTATTTGCCCAACTTCCATCATCCTACGATTGCCGCGACGTAGAGAAGGTGACCCCAGCTAAGAGCCAGGGATCGTGCGCCTCCTGCCCGTTCTTCGGGGTCATCTCCGCGATGGAGGCGTATATCAGAAATCCTATCTTTTTCGACACGCTGACCGACTTGGCCGAGGAAGCAATCAAGGAGTGCAATGTTTTCAATCGGACGACGACATGCTCCGGCGGGACTGCGGACATGTCGATGTCCTACGCCATTGGGCCGGGAGTGCCGTTTGAATCGGAAGTACCGTATTACGACGACCCCCATCCCGAGAGTTGTAGCGGATACACTCCGATGTACCGGGTGACAGGATGGGATCATTTCGGCGGGGCTACGGCAACGCAGATAAAGCAGGAAATATATGACAATGGCCCAATCATCGGGACGCTGTATGCTTCATTCACCGGCTTCGGGTCGTGGACGGATACGGACATCGAAGGCCCGCCAAAAATCCTTATCAATACGACGACCGATACCTGTTATTACAGCGGGGCCGAGGGGTCCAATCACGTAGTTATTATTTGCGGTTGGGACGACAACAAGGACTGCGGCGGTGGGTTCACGGGGGCTTGGCTCTGCAAGAATAGCTACGGAAATGCCTGGGGGGATGATGGCTACTGGTGGCAGAGCTATGACGGAGATGCCGGAATTGGCTCCTGGATGATGAGGATAACGGGGGTTGAAATTGTTGACCCCCTGCAAAAGAATTATTATTACGATGATGGCTCATGGCAGTCGGGGGCACAATGGGATTCTGGGGCTACCACGGCCTATGGGCTGGTCAAGTTCACGGCGGCTGAGAACCTAAGGCTTACCAGGATTCAAAGCTACTCGACGGCCTACAACCTGACCTATTCCGTCTATGTTTACGACGGCTTTGACGGGACGAACCTTGGCAATCTTCTCACCAGCGATCTGAACACGGCAAGGGCGAAGCAGGGATTTTTCACGCATACGCTCACGACCCCGGTTGACTTTAGCGCGACCGATACGGTTGTCATTGTGGTCAAATATGTTTACGGGGCTTGGGACGAGGGGGTTCCTCTTGATGAAACGGATACGGCTTATTGCGATATAGAAAGCGCCAAATGCTATGTCAGCCTGACGGCGGCATCGGGCACGTGGACTGATGCCTCAACGCTTGGGACGCCCGCAGATGTTGGAATCCGGGCTGTGACGCTCTCTACGGACACGATTCACTTTGCGGCCAGCTTGAGCAAGGCTGATATCGAAACGGCCATATCTGCGGCCAGTTCAGGCGATACCGTATGGTTGCCATCTGGGGAAAACACGAATTGGTCTGGTTCATCTACCATTACCACGGCCAACCTGACTATTCGCGGGGCTGGTAAAACATTGACGATTCTTCAGACGCTTGCAGGAGGCCAGGATGCCCCGATATTTCAAATAACTGGAGTTGCGGGAGTTACAGTTCGTGATTTGTGCTTACGAGGACGACACATTCAGGTTCTTAACCCGACTGAGGTTTTATTACGGTTTACATATTGCCCCACATTTGAGGTTTATAATTGTAGAATTGAATGGTCCAGCCTTGCTGGCATTTTAATTAGGGCTTATCCTGTTTCTGGCCTTATCCATCATTGTGATTTTGTGGATGGTGACAAGGCAGGGTTAGGATATGGAGTTTCTTTAGAGTGCCGCACAGAAGCTGAGCAGCTTAGTGGAGACCCGTTGAATTATGGGGCCGCGTCGTGGGCGGCGGCCCAGGCATGGGGAACATCGGATGGTGTTTATGTTGAAGACTGTTCGTTTGATACCCTTCGTCATCATATCGCCGACAATTCTGGGGGAAGATATATAGCCAGATATTGCACATTTTATGCAAACTCAGAATTTGGTGAAGACGTATTCGACACACATGGATATAATCCGGCTAACTATCTGGGCCACAAGAAATCTGAAATCTATAATAATATCATCACCTTTGTTGCTCCCCATCCGATGACATACCTTCAAATCTTAGAGTCTGGGGATTCCCTGATTTTTGATAATGTTGCTACTGGCGTGGACGTTCTCTCGAACTCATTCTGGGGGTCTTGCCGACCGCCTGGAACTTATCCATTTATTGAGCAGGGATTCTGGTATCTATGGAACAATGTTGTCAACGGAACTTCATACAACACGGTTCGCAATGTAGAGGCCGGCGGGTGTTTGGGATATGAGGGGTATCCGTTTTGGGTTGAAGACAGGGATTTCTTCAGGTATCCCATGCCCGACTATGCGCCCTATACCTATCCCTTCCCCGACGCTTTGGGCCATGAGCTAACGGGCGGTGAGGAAGAACCGACGAACGCCACGGTGACGATCAAGGGAACGCTTAGAATCAGGGGGACATTGAGGATAAAATGAATAAGTCAATTACCATCCGTGACCTGCTGGCGATACTGATAATGATCGGGATTATCTTCCTGACAATCAATTTCGTCGGCATCAGGAAGCAGGTGGGCATCAACTCCAAGAACATTAACAGCATCGCTACTTATTTGCAAGGGCAACAGCCAAAGGCCCCTGCTCCCCCTCCATCGAAAGGAGTCCCGAAATAATGCCGCGATCCGAATTGGTCCCGGTGCATCGGTGAGGATAAAGAATTAGGGGGTGAACTATGCCGTATAGATCAGATGCCCAACGGCGTAAATTTCATGCCATGGAAAGAAGGGGAGAAATCTCCCATGCTACGGTAGAGGAATACGATAAGGCTAGCAAGGGCAAGGATTTGCCTGAGAGAATTCACCCCAAGGAAAAGAGCGTTCACCATCACATCAAGTCAAATCTAAAGAAGTGGTGAGAAGCCACTTTATTTAAGGGGGTATATCATGCCTTATAGCACACTTGGAAAAAATGCGATGCTTAATGAGTTAGGCTCATTGGCGGTTTTCGCCTCCCTCCATTCGGGCGACCCGGCTGACAATGGGGCTAACGAAATCAGCGGTGGATCTCCGGCATACATCAGAAAGGCTATTGCGTGGGAAGCAGCGGGTTCTGGAACAATGAATAAAAATGCTTCCCCGGCTGTTGTCTTTGATGTCCCAGGCTCCACCACGGTTTCCTATGTAGGCTTCTGGTCGGCGGTTTCGGTCGGAACATTCTATGGCTCCGCTGACGTGACGGACGAGGTTTTCGCAGGACAGGGAACGTACACGCTTACTGATGCAGACTTGGATTTGAACGCATAAGAGGGTAAATGGCGACAACCACGGCGAAATTTCCGCAGTCGGCAGTAACGGCGGCGGAGTCTCCGTGGCTGGATAATGATTGGGTAAGCCCGACCAACATCTATGCGGATGATACCAACTACGCTTCCGTCACGGATAACACATACGATCCACCGGACCAGACCTACGTTCTGAAGGCGTATAACTTCGACTTCTCCGCCATACCGGACGGGGCGACGATTCTCGGCGTTACCTGTGTCGTGTCGGCATGGACGGCGGCGGCCAAGGTGCAATCGCTCGACCTTTGCCAACTGCTCGATACGGCGGGGGCAAAAGTCGGGACGAATATGGCGGCGACTCCCATCCAAGTCGGTGTAGTAGAGGGGGGTGCTCTAGACCCCATCGGTGCGGCGGATAATCTGTGGGGCAACGCCCTCACCCCGGCATGGGTCAAAAACTCCAACTTCGGTGTCGCGCTCGGGTTCGTATCGGGGACGGCCAATTCGGACATCTTTGTCGATTACGTCACGCTGGAAATTGAGTATAGCAGTGAAGACTATTCTGGATCGGCGTCCATAAGCGGCGGCGGTTCAACTACGGGTTCTGTCCAAAAGGGTGGAGGGGGAACAGCGGCAGCCTCAGCAGCGGGTATGTTAGCCGCCCTTGGCATGGTCGCCATGCTCGGCATCGGCGCAATAACCGGTGGTGGTTCTCAATCTGCCGAAGTAAAGAAAGGTGCTATTGTTTCTGGGGCTATATCGGGCGGCGGGTCGCTTACGGCCACGGGGTTGAAATCCGAGGGCGAAAGTCATTACGGCACAGCTAGTATTTCAGGCGGCGGGTCGCTTGTCGGGACGGGATTAAAGAAAGCCAATGGGGTGGCCGCCCTATCCGGCAACGGCACATTGACATCTTCCGGTAAGAAGGGGGGCCGTAGCCCCTGTTCCATTTCTGCCACGGGCCAATTGGTTGCCACGGGCCAGAAGAGGGCGATTGTCGAGGCATCGGTATCCGGCTCCGGCTCCTTAGTCGGGACGGGCGAGAGAACGGGGGCGGGAACTGCTGTTATATCCGGTGGCGGGTCAATCACGGCCACGGGATTGGGGGCAGAGGACTTTGAGGGCGTAGCCACCATCTCTGGGGGTGGCTCCTTAGTCAGCACGGGCAAGAAGGCGGGATATGGGACAGCCCAATGGTCAGGCGGGGGTAGCCTGGATATAACGGCTGATAAGGCCACATCTGGAAGTGGGAGTATTAGCGGGGGCGGATTGGTTACGGCCTCTGGGCATGAGGGTGGGGCCGATGAATATTTTGGTGATGCCAATATTTCTGGCCGTGGGGGGCTAGTCGCATCTGGATTATCACAAGTGACATTAGTTGTGATACGGTCCATCAATTCCAATATAGTTCTCGATGCTTGCTGTTTCCCATCATGTATCACCAGGGTTTTAACCTGTTCGTCATTTTTGATTCGGGAGTAAGCCATGCCCATCTATAGAAATCAAACGGGATTGAAACTCAGGCTTAGGGTGGGGGCGAATGTTAATGATGCTACAGTTACCCTAATCAAATATAAAAAACCTAGTGGGAATACTGGCTCCTGGGTTGCCTCCAAGGAAAACAATGGCCTTAGTTATGTCACGACTGGGACGGATTTAGACGAATCTGGATTATGGCAATTACAGGCTTATGTTGAAACACCGGAATGGACGGCTCATGGAAAGATAGGCGTCATACAAATTACTCCTTCACTATAAGGATGCGAAAATGAACAGAGGGGAAATAAGATCGCTAGTCAGGATTTATATTGATGAATTGGAAGAAAAGCGGTGGAAAGATACCAGCCTGAATCTTCTCATTAATACAGTCCATAATAGCGTGGCATCTTTATTCCTGTCCCTTGATGAATCCCTATATTCACAAGATGATGAATTTGCCGTATCGACCGATTCAGAATTGTATGATTTGCCCGTTGATTTCCTGCGGGTCAAATCCATCCACACAGATGATGATGACCCAGTGGTTAGAACCCCCATATCAAGAAAGAAGAAATATGAAGATGCCGATTCTATACGAGTTTACTATTTCCAGGGGAATCAGATTGGGTTCCTGAAAATCAAATCAGAACAGACCTTGCCATTTATGTATATCCGCGCCCCCCAACCGATGCTTACTGATGACGCCATTCCCGATGTTCCCGTATTTTTGGGTCACGATCTCATTGCCGTTGAGGTGGCTATTCATGCTTTGGATTTGGATGAGGAAATGGACACATACCTAACTCGTAAAAAAAAGGAACTGGTAGAACAGATTAAATCAATCCACTACCGCCGCAATACTGACTTTGCAGAACAAACCGAGGATGACGAGGACTTAGAGCTATAAAATGAAAAGGAAACGAGGGCTACAGCCTTCCGCCAAGTATTCATTTGGGGGTGGGTGGGTGACTTCCATAGCCGCCACTAGGTTACAGCCCAATCAACTCATCAAGGCCAAGAATGCTAACCTGCTGGTGGATGGCGAGTTTGAGGTGCGGGGTGGATGTGCCAAGATTTCCACCGTAGCCTTTGGTGCAACCATAGACCGCTTTGTTCATTTCAAGACGGATACCTACGACAAGATTATTGCCTATGGTGGGCAGTATGTAAAGCGGCTGGATACGGGTACGCCCGATGTCTGGACAACGCTGGATGGTGCGATGCCCGACACGGACGAATATCGGGCCTTTGCCATCGCCAATGACATGCTCTACATCGGGGCCCTCGATGCAACGGGAGTAAGGAAATATTATCCCGATGAGGACATTCTGTGGACTGCCGGGATTATCGCTCCTGCCGCAGCCGTTACCCCAACCGAGGGGACTGCTGGCCTTCTTAATGGGGATTATTATTACTACTGGACTTATTATAACTCCGTGACTGAGGAGGAAAGCGACCCCTCCCCCATCTCTGCCAAAATTACGGTTGTAGACAAGAAAATTGTCTTATCTGATTTTGTGGCAAGTACCGACCCCCAGGTTGATAAAATCAGAATCTACCGAAACACCTCCGGGGTATCCGACCAATACTTTTTTGTGGCCGAAAAGGACAACGATATTAACGATTATGAAGATAACGTAGCCGACGATGCTATTGGCGAGACTGAGGTAAGTTTCAGAAATGCCCCGCCTCCGGCAGCGTCTATTCTCCTATGGCATCGCAATCGGATGTTCTATGCCGTAGGGAGTACGCTATGGTGGTCAGAGCCATTCAAGCCCGGTTCCGTCCATGCCACAAACTACCAAATCATAGAGAAGGGAGATGGCGGGACCATCCTGGCTCTGGCCGTCAGCCTCAACGACATCATTGTGTTCAAGTCTACTGGGACATTTTGCTTTGATATTAATAATCCAGCCGACTATATCCGCCTAGCCTATCAGTTTGCGCTTGTGGCCCCAATGTCCGTTGCCAGTTGGGGCGATGATGTTATCTTTCTGTCCTCGGAGGGATTGAAGGTTGTTACTAATGCCGGGACAAAAATTCAGGACATCCTTATCCCCGTCGTTACCGAGGAGGGGACGAAGATGATTGACCCGGTAGGGAATATATTTAGGGAATGTAAGCCCGAGGCTATCCACAAGTCTGTCGGCATTTACTATGAGGACAAGGATCAATACTGTATTTCCGTGCCTTACTTTTCTACTGGCAACGATCTTACCATAGTCTATCACAGGATGCTCGGTACATATTCCTATCACATGGATTGGAACGTGAGGTATGCAGCCCCTTATCGGGAATATGCCCATGACCTTCTCTATCGGACACACAATGACGCATACATTTATCGGCATGATTACGGCATGACGGATGACGGCGACCCTATTGAGTTTGAGGTACAGACAGGATGGCATGACGTAAGCGGTGTGCCGGACTTCAAGAATATCCGCCTTGTATTCCCTACCGTCAAGGGCGCAGATGGCGAGATTATGAACTATGAAATCCTCAGGGATTTTGAATCTACGGGGGACAGTGATTCTATCGACCACCAGGGGGCTTCCTATTTTGGTTATGCCCATTGGGGACAGAACTATTGGGGGGCTACGGGTGAGGTGGAATACAGGAAGGAAGCATATGTGAAGGGACGGCGGTTCTCCACCCGCTTCTTCGGGTCTGTCACGCAGAAGATTGGTGTTGCTGCCTATCAATTTTTCTTCCAGCCCAAGAGCCTATAATGCGATCTCGATATATCACTAATCAGCCAAGGGTGGATAAAAACTTCCAGTCCCTGGCTAGGCGGGTTGACGCACTCGACAGTCAAGGGGTAGGTGCGGTCCTGTCTAACTATAGCTGGCTCAACCTTCTCGATAAGCCGTATGCCGACATTCGTAGCTTTGGGGCTATTGAGGGTGGGATCGCAGATTGCACGGGGGCATTCTCCGATGCCATTGCTACGGGCCTCCCGGTTTATGTGCCTCCCGGACTTTGGCTCGTATTGGGGATTGTTCTGTTCTCCAAGAGCGTAATCTTTGGGGCCGGGTGGTCCTCCATCATCAAGCATAAGGCAGGGGCAACGGATCATCTATTTACCCTGGCAGATGAGGATGTCTATGGGGTTATGCTCCAAGACCTGAAAATTAACGGGAATAAAGACAATCAAACCAACCCAGTAGATGTTATCAACTTCGACAATACGGGCGGGACATTTCCTGAGTGGGATGATCCCCTGCATACTTTCGGCAATCTTTTCATCTATAAACCCAAGCGGGATGGAATGTACCTTGGGGCTGCGGGAACGGGAACGCAGGGTTGTTATGCAGGGAATGTCCAAATCTACAAGGCGGGTCGCCATGGGTTTAACATAGCGGGTGCGGATAATCTCTGGACCGGGTGTATTGGTGGGAACTGTGACGACCACTGCTGGAATATCTCCGAAGCGTCTTCCATCTTTTTTGGGTGTCGCGGGTACGGGGCTGGTGTCCTTGCTTCTGTAGATGCCGATGGAATCCATATTACTAGCGCTGCGGTTGACCTCCGCTTTCTCGGTCTTCAGGGGCAGGAGAATCATCGTCATGGACTTTGTATTGACGGCCTGGGAGGTCATAACTTTAGTTCTGTAACGCTGGATCACAATGCCGGAGACGGCCTTGCCCTCATTGGGGGGACACAGAATAACTCCTTTGGGGAGTTGAAGTGTAGTGAGAATACTGGATACGATGTGATGGCAGAGGCGGGATGTACGGGAAACCGAGTGCACGTCACCGTGGGCGACATTTCCAAGGTCTACATTGGGGAAGCCAAGAACGAAATCCATGTCAACACCCAAGAGGGGCATCAGGGCATTGAGCCATCTTGGGCCGGGTCTCCACCCGCTGCCACCATTACTCCTGAGCCATATTACGGCTCAAGGATTCATGTCTATTTGGAAGGCAACTTGACCATCAATGCCCCTACTGCGCGACACATCGGGATGACCATGAGGTTTATGTTATTGCAGGATGCTAGTGGAAGCCGCGATATTATCCTCAACAGTGCCTATAAAACGACCTGGACACCATCTAAGGTGGCAAACAAGTACGACGTTATTGAGTTCGCCTTTGATGGCACAAATTGGATAGAGCTTACGTCCACCGTGGGCGTGGGATAAGCATATATTTTTTGGGGGCTCAATGTCTAAATGGCCGACTACGCTAGTTCAGCAGGAGAAGTATGTCTGCCAATGTTGTGGGAAATTGCCCCCGAGCTTCTATGATGATGGAGAGGTAGGGGTTGAATATCTGATGCTGTTCTCGGTGTATGAAGATTTATGGACGGAATTGCAAAAACGCTTTCCTATCACTAGCGGTTATAGGTGTCCGGTGCATAATAAGCAAGTGGGCGGTGAGGATATTAGCGTCCACGTCTTTGGATTAGCCCTGGACATTACCCCAAGGGATGAAGAAGAGGCCAGGAAGATTGTCAAAGTTCTCAAAGCCAATGATCTCGAACCTAGGATAGGGTGGAAACAATATCTCAAGGATGGGAAACGGCTGGTGCATTTCGATTTGGGATGGCTTATCACTCCTAAGTGGAGTGCGAAATTGAGAAAGGGGGCTGAGTGGTAGGGGAACGCCATGAATAAAATAATGGAAGCCCTGGATGCGATTAAGAAGATTATTACCGCCCTGGCTCCATCCTTGTTCGCCATTGGCATCCTAGCCATATTGATATTTGCCACCCTTTCTCTATTGAACACCAATGCGGCCAATGAGAAACTTGCCATCCTCAATGTGAACCTGATGGAACACGGCAAACAGATTCAAGCCATGACTGCGGAAAATCAGGCAATGGCGGTGCAGAATGGGGCGTGGGCTAATGAGAACAGGTCCCTGGCTGACCAAATCGCCGCATTAAAGACCGAAGCCAAGGACAATGCCACGGCCCTGCAGGTTGGCCTCGAAGAGGCCAAGAAGCTGGCCGATGCTCGCCCACCTGCGCCCGTAGAGTGTAAGGAAATCATCACCTATATGCAGAAGGAAATAGATGCTTATGTAGCCAACTTTAGCCTAGCCATTCGGGATAGGGATACATGGAAGGCAATCGCCGGGGATTTCGATTTAGCCTATCAGAATCAGGTCAAGATAAGCACCAACTTACAAGCTACTGTTCTCAATCTACAAACTACTGTGGACTTGATTTCCAGCGATAGCGCCATGAAAAGCGAGATTATTAAAGACCTCCAGAAAGAAATAAAGATTAACCAATTCAAGTCTCACCTGTTTGTTGGTGGGATGGTAGCCATTGTTATTGGCGTTACAATTTTGGGGGTTATGAAATAGGGAAAGGATTGAACAAAATGAATGTGCAAGAACTTTACGAACTTTTTAAGAGATTTCTAGACAATGATTTTGCACATCTGAAGAAAAAGGTTGATTGGTTATTTGCGATTCATGTTGCCGCATTATTGACGCTAGTAGCCAATTTAGTTCTTTTTATAACTAGGGGGAAATAATGCAACTAACATTGCCTTATGTTTTTGCCAATGGGACGGGTGCGGCTAATATCATCGACGCCACCAAGGTCAATGCTAACTTCGATGCTATTGCCGACATCCTCAATGGTGGATTGGAAAAGGATAACGTTGACCCTGCTTCTGAAATCGCCATCAAAGATGGGGCCCAGGCGATCACGGGCGCGTGGACGTTCTCGGAAAATCCCATATTCAACGCGGGCGGCATCGCAGATGCGGCCCTGACTTCCAACATTCCCAAGAAGGATGCCGCCAATAGTTTTTCTGCCAAGCAAACATTTGCGGCTGGCCTCGATCTGAATAAACAGCAGGCTGAGCAGATCGTCATTCATAAGCTGGCTGCCGCTCCCGGAACCCCTACTGCCGGACAAATTTATTACAACACCGTTGACAATAAGTATTATGGCTGGAATGGCACTCAGTGGAATCAGCTGGATTATGTCGGTGGCTATACAGGGGGCAGTATCCGATCCTATTCCGGTAATGGAATTGTGGACGATGGCAACTCCTTCAAGTTGTGGTTCAAGACTGAGGGGGTATCGCCTACCGTCAAGATCGCACTCAAGGGTGAGGCGTTTCCGGCTAGGTTCTATACGGAGTTGGGCTATCACACCCACTCTTTCACCGGGGTTGCTCATGCCCATGCTATTACGGACCCAACGCATAGGCACTCTGTTTCCATCGGAAGTCACGGCCACGGCTCTACGCAGTATGGCCTCAGTACCCACAATCACAGTATCGGATTGACATCGGGCGGGAGAAGCGTGGAACACGCTCATAGTTATGAGACCGGTGGGGCTGGCGGCCCCGGTAGTACCGGACCCGATATACCCACCCATACCCATGCAGTCTCCGGCTCTACCGGAACACCCTCTGCATCCCAGGCGATTGAGGCGACAGATATTGGCAGCAAGAACTCGGCGTATGTAGCAACGGGCATTACCGTAAGTAATCAGACAGCAGCCGGAAGTAACGGTTATGCTGGCGTGAATGGCGGGGCTATCAGCTCTGTCCAGAAACTCTATGCCAAGGGACTTACCGTACAGATTGATGGCACGAATGTAACAGGCGACATCCTCACGGCTACAGGATGGGCGGCTATTGGGGATGGACTAGGAACCCATGCCTTCCACACTGCGGGGACTGGCGAGTTGGATGCCTCAGCATTCCAGGCGTATGCCGCCGGGTTTCATTTACTGGAAATAATTGAGGGGGAGAGTGGATTTGGAAGTTCTCTCCTCGCGCATATCGAAAGCTATTAGGGGGTAATAAAATGCCTAATGATTATTTTCCTACATTCGGCGGGGCAAGTGCGGGGGTGGGTGCTGGTGCTGCTGGAGCGGGAGCAGCGGGAGCTGCCACAGGTGGCGGTGGATGGCTTAACAGTCTATTGGGTGTTGGGTCTATGATGAATCCCGCTACGGCTGGAATCATGATGGGGGGGCAATTATTGTCCGGGTTAATTGGTGGAATTGCCGCAGGAAAGAAACGCAAGGAAGCCAAGCAAGCCTTTCAGGGTCAGCAGAAACAATATCAGTCTGCGGTTTCTAGGCTCTTTCCCGAGATGAGCAAGGAGTCATTTCAGTATAAGAATCCCGCCATGAACGATGCCATCAATGCGGCATTGTCGGCCAAGATGATGAAAGTCTTTGGGGGGAACAAGGCACTCAATGACATCTTTGCCAAGATGATGCCTAGTTATGCCTATGGTGGAATTGCTACGCGGCCACAGATTGCCATGTTGGGAGAGCGTGGGCCAGAGGCTATCGTGCCGTTGGGTAAGTATCCACAGGGCAAGGCTCCGAATCAAGTCATGCCCTATCCTGGTATGGGCGGGGGCAATATGCCACTGCCTCCTGGCGTTGGAAACATGGGGGGTGGTTATGATTTTTCACAGATGAGGCCGATGCCAAATGCCATGCAGGGTGGTCAAATGTCCCCACAGATGCAACAAATGATGCAGATTCAACAGGCCATGCAAATGCGAGGTGGTGGCCTACCTAATATTCAATCAGCCATGATGACCCGCCAACCCGCACAGCAAAAGGCTAATCAGCGTATGATGCAGCAAAGACAAGGGATGCAAAGAGGCGGCGGCAATCGAGGTTGGGCATCGGGCTTACTCGGTTAATTTAGGGGGATGTAATGAAATATAACAATGATCCTTATAACAACCCCGATTCCATAACAAATCCCTATATTCCTCCTGTGGTCCCACCCGTCCAAGAACCCGCGCCTGCTCCTGGTGAGATGCCAGCCATTGTTGGTAATGGTGGTGGGGGTGGAGGAGGTGGTGGAGGCGTAGGTCCGGGCGGTCCAGGGTGGGCCAATAAAATGTATTCCCCTGAGTTCCTACGGGCCATGAAGGGAATGTATGGGGCATACGATGAGGCTATTGGCGGTATGCCAAGTCTAGCCGATATGTATAGTGGGTATCTTGAGGGTAGCCCCGAACTTGAACAGATGGAATATAACCGCGCCCTGGCCCGGATGAGAGGCCAGGCGGGGGCTTCCAGGCAGGGCTTGACCACATCTATGGCCGGAATGCGTGGGGGTGCTGGTTCCGGTGCGTATGCTGGCGGCCTTGGGGACATTGAACGGGGACTCATGGGCGGCCAACAGGAGCTTTCCATTCAGCAGATGATGAAGAATCTATCTGAGCGAGAGGCTAGACAGAGGCAGTTGATTGACTACACAGGCCAAGATTGGGCTAATAAAATGGGCGGCCTCGGAGCGCAGGGTGGATGGATAAACTCAATGCTTCCCTACGAGCAATTCAATATCCAATTCCCGGCTGAGTATGGCCTACAGAATCGGCAGCTGGGACTCCAAAGCCGTGGCCTGGAAGATCAGATTGCCGGCGGCTGGTTTGATAGGTTGATGAATTGGCAGGGTCAGCAAGGTGGTCAGTATTATGGCGGCCAGCAGGATTGGCTTGGCTACAAGGGTATGCAGGGCGATGCTACTCTCGGGGGTTATGATCCACGTTGGCTTCAATATTTCGGAATGTAGGAGGCTACAATGCCTTTTGATTGGGAAACATTTGCAAAGCAAGGATTGAACCCTGCCATGTCCTTCCTACAGGATTATTATGGCATGGGATTGAGGAGTGGCTTATCCAGGCAGGAACACCTACAGACCATGAAGGAGATGGAGACGCGCTACGGATTGCAGCGAGGGCAGACAGGATACGAAGGCCAGGAGAAGGAACGGCTCATGCGGATTGAACAGGACATCGAGCGTTCTTTAACGCTGGACAAGGAATACCTGCATCTGCATCGTATCGACTATACCAACAATTTAGAGATGGCTAAACAGAGGGAGGGGCTACAAGGCCAGATGGCTATTGCCAATATCTATCATCAGAGCGGCATTGCCAGGGCCAACATCTATAAGGAAATAGCCCTCATTAACAACTCTATGACGGAAAGCCTGAAATTCAATCCTGATGCTGCACCTCAAATCAACCAGAACTCATGGCAGAATCTCAATGAGGACTTTGATTTCCTGACCGATGCCATGCAGGAGATGGAGACAAGGAAGAATGACATCCAGGGCAATCCTTTCTTTCAGAAGATTGACCAAGCTAGAAGGTTGGGGCCAGAGGAGGAACAGAAATTAATGGATGAATTTGGGGTGGGATATAATGAGGAAATGGATTGGTATAAGGAAAAGATTGACCAACTCAATGAGCTAGAGAAACAATCCCGACTCAAGCGTAAAATGCTATCTTCCACCAGGAATGAGTTAGTTAAGTTTTCCATTGGCACTAAGATTGTGGGTGGGCCGCCTCCCGAGGAGGCTATGCAAACCCTGATGAAACTAGGGATTCCGATTCCACAGACACAGCCCGATCCCATGACCCCCCGTGATATGGGTGAGCATATCCTATTCATTCAGAAGCTAGTTGAGAATGGAATGGATTTGCCATCATCCTTTGCCCTCACTCAAAATGGGCTGGATGCAAACTGGCTCACCCAGAACTGGCCGACTTACCGCACCTTTATGAAGCAACGTGGTGAGCAGATATTGGAATCCATGCGTGATGGGTATGGAAAGATTCACAAGAACTCAAAAGAGATTGGCAAGAATTTAGCCCGTATCATGTTCTAGGATAGACCATGCCGTATGATGAAGACGAACGGGAACGCATCAGGCGACTGCTAGGGGGAACCGCATCGCCCTTTTCTTTCGCTACTAAGCAGGAAGAAGATGATGATGTTGCCAAGGTTAAGTTTCTGCTAGACAACCCATCACTTCCTTCCGCCGCTATCCTTCCCCCCACCAAAAAGAAGACTAATATCTTTGCCACAATAACCGAGAAGGCCAGGGGCATGGTTCCCGAGGGCCAACCTCTTACCGAGAAAGAAAAGGCTCCTCTCCGATTCGCGGGAAAGGTAGCCAAGCGCTATGCCCTTAGCCCATTGGAGAAAGTGAGCAAGGGATTGGCTGGCATGACCTACTTCCCCATCACCAGAACAATTGAGAATATCATGGAGGGGGAAAAGCGGCCTTCCGAATATCTCAAGGACATAGTCCCGGTCCCATTTATGGGCAAGGAAGTGTGGGCCTCTGACCTGTTGCGGAAGGGGGGCATGAAAGAAGGGTGGGCCTCTACCCTATTGGGCCTCGGTCTGGACATTGGACTCGATCCCCTAACCTATGTGACGGGGGGATTGGGCAAGGCTGGCAGGGTATCCAAGTTAGCCGAGACTGCGGCAGAAGGCTCTAAGATAGCGAGAAGGGCCGAGAAACTAAGGGCAGCTGGTAAACTCCTGCCCTATGGTGAAACTGCCGAGGAGCAGATTAGGCTAGGACAACGTGGTATGCGGTGGGCGGGACAGGCCATTGCCCCCGAGGCCCAGGCCAAGCTCTATGCTGGCGCACTAAAGCCTGCTAAAGAGGCATTCCTTGGCTCTAGGATGGGCAAGGCGCTCTCCACCAAGGGCGGCCCACAGGAAACCCAGGTTATCCGTGAACTCATCACCGCAGAGCGTCATAAGGAACCAGAGATTGTCGATAAGATCAGGAAGGGATTTGAAGCGCGTAAATCTGCTGTCTCTAGCCTTTCCAAGAAATATGGCATAGAGAAGGAGAGCGTTGACCAAGTTCTCACTCACCTTAGCGAAGTCAAGCCTGCTGATAATATGCCCGCCTATCTCAATATCCAGACACAGATGGAAGAGGCACTCGACCCGATAGCGCTTGGCAAACTCCGTCCCGATCCCGAGGTTCACAAATTCGTCAAGGACATGAAAGATACGATGATTGGGGTTGCTGGCAAGGAGATGGGGGCTGGCATACTCAAGACCCCGCTAGAGACAGACCTGATTGATTACTTGACGCATCTCATCACGCCCGAGGGCAGGGCGGTACTCAAGGGGGGTGGGGAGAAAAAGGGATTTTTCTCTCGCCTATTCAAAGCAGAGCATCCTAGCTTACAGCATAGAAGTTTGTTAGTGCCAGAGAATATGGCCGATGTAGACCTGATAGAGCGCTTGCCCAAGATGTCATGGAAAGAAAAGCAGGCATTACTCGATGCTGGTATAGTGAAATACCCCGCCATTACCGAAGTCAATCAACTAGCCCGAGAGGGGATACTGTTCCCAGGTAAAAAGATTTCGCAGTTCTTCTATGAAGACCCTGCCAAGATCGCCGCTATCCGTGAGATTAGGAGTGAGAAAGCGTTACGGGCCGCCCGTATCCTAGAGGGGGCCAGAGACACAGGATTGAAGGAAGGGTGGGTCAAGTTCTGGGAAAAGGGTACGCCCATTCCCGAGGGGTATGATATTGTCAAGTCGCCATTGACTAGGGATGTTCTGTTTCCCAAAGATGCGGCGGATATGCTAAATGCGACACATTCCGTCTTAAATAGCCCGCAGGACATGGGGATGCTTGCCAAGGCATACAAGGATACCTTGCAATGGTGGAAGGTGTGGACGCTGACTCCCTTCCCGGCCTACCACTTCCGCAATGTTTTTGGAGGCAACCTATTTAACCAAATGCTTGCCGGGATGAATCCTATCAAGGAAGGATGGTGGAATCCAAAGGGGGCTAATGCCATAGCGGGGCGGGTACAACGAGTCAATATCTGGAAGAATTTGGAACAGCCCGAAGTTGGCAGGAGGGGGTTTTTCAATCCGAGGGGTATGGTACAGGGACGAGACTTCAAATATACCAAGGCCCCCAAATATGCCAAGGAAGTAATAAATACCGCTACCGGGATGAAATATACTCTTAGCGAAATTGATGAACTTGCCAAGCAAAATGGCATATTCAGGGCGGGGCAATATACCGCCGACATCTTTGAGGATGCACCACGCTACTTCAAGGAGTCTGGTAAGACATTCAATCCCCTAAAGACCCACAACTTCTTTACAACGTACGGTATGAAGGTTGGCTCCGGCCTTGAGGACAATGCCAAGCTGGGCGTGTTCGTCCATTACTTGCGTCAGGGGTTTAACCCCACCGAGGCTGCGGGTGCGGCTCATAAGTTCATCTTTGACTACTTTGACATTCCCCCCGCCATCCAGAAGGCTAAACAAGCCATGCCCTTCATCACTTGGTACTACAAGAATATCCCCTTGCAGTTGGAATACATGGTGAAGAAACCCGCCATGATGCAGTCCATCTATAAGATGAAAACGGAAGTGTCGAGCGGTAAAGAACCATCCCCTAAGGTTATGAATGAATACTACAAGGAATCCTATCCCGTAGTTTTACAGAAGAAGGGCAGCAAAGCAACTTGGGCATCGGCTGCCAAGTGGCTACCAATAACCGATGTGAATATGCTAGCCCAAGACCCCAAAAAAGGATGGGCTTCAATGTTGTGGCCGCTAGCAAAAGCGCCCATTGAATTAATGACAAACCGCAACTTATATTTCGATAAACCTATTGCAGAAGAGGGGAAGCGAAAACAGATGTTGGGATTCTACATGAATCCTTACCTAGCCTATGGTTTGGAACAACATCGCGTGCCCTCTAGTCTGGACATGCTCAATCCATTTGGCATCTTCGGGACAGAGACAAAGGGTGCATTCTTTGGCAAGGGCGCAAAGCGTGGCGGCAAGTATGAGCCATCTCCCGCCGCTAGATGGATACGATTTGCCACGGGCGCACGTATCTATGAGACTGATGTGGAAAGGGCCAAAGTCTCCACCATCCATGACCTAAAGAATAAGATAGGGAATACCAAGAAGAATTTGCGCTATGCTGTGGATGAAGGTGAAAAGTCCAGGCTAGAAACTAGAATCAGGGAATTAGAGGATAAGATTAGGGAACTTGAAGCCTATAGATATTAAGATTTGACACTATGCCAGCCCTCATATTCTTTTTGATGTTTTTCTGTTAGTTTGCGCCGCCAAGTCAGAAAAGCTCCGACAATCAAAATAATAATAGCATCTATGGCCATATTGACGCTGTCCATCTCGGACAAGTGGGCCGGGCCAAGTACGCTTTCCAGGCCCGTGGGATCCTCTGTCTCCTCTCCATAAAAAAGTATATGGCGTACCATCAGGAACATTTCACGTTCAGCGGGAAAGGGGTGGATAGTAGCATGGCGATAGCTTTTGATGGGCGTATAAATTGCCAGATCGGCAATTAACGCCATCAATATTACAATTTTTATAGCACGTATTTTATTGCTATCCCCCCGCCCCCAGGCTAGACCAAGGCCATCAAAACACCATGCAACAAATCTCCATATGGCTTTCGATGGGGCCGGCCGATTTTCCATTCTTCCTCACCTCCCGCCTAGTCTCACCTATAAAATAAGCCCACGGAGGGGGTTTGTCAAGCCGTGAGGTCGATTTTTTGCCCGCCAAACGTACCGTGAGTTAGGGTTTTGGCTTCTAGATTTGATTTTCTCGGCCTACCCCCCACTCCCCTACGTGCAATATTGTGTCCCAGGCGGAAATTATAAAGGGGGCAAGTGTCCTGAGCCGTACACAACATCACCCCCTTGCTTGTTCCCGTGCATTCCAAGCAAAATTTTCGGATGGCCTTCAAGGGACTCAATCGTTTTGTGATTTTGGTATCCTCCACTTATATTCCTTTCCCTCTACCCTAACCTTCACTTCCAGGTCGTCACCTACTGGTAGGATGCTGATGATGTGTCCGCCGTCATTGATGTATTGACCCTG
>Ga0180007_10001228_pt1 | contig 36519 bp, 46 predicted proteins | sample MM_PC_MetaG_FD_121122 | JGI IMG/M metagenome (GOLD analysis project Ga0180007, IMG submission 121122) | Groundwater microbial communities from the Aspo Hard Rock Laboratory (HRL) deep subsurface site, Sweden - MM_PC_MetaG | ecosystem: Environmental > Aquatic > Deep subsurface > Groundwater... | reverse complement strand
TTTCGTTAAAGTATACAATGAAGAAAGACCTCATCATAGTCTAGATTTGAAAACACCAATGGAACAATATATGATGTTACTTGATAACCACCCGAATTCGTAACATGTACCCAACCTATACAAGCGTTTGCATTTTTGAGAAATTCTGATATCATCATAAAGACCCCTGTTAGTGAACTTTAAGTTTTTATGCAAATTTAAAGGGACATCTAGGAACATAGTGTCCGTTTTTTTGGCTTATTATAAATTGTTAATTGCATATGATGTCTACTCCGAAATTTGATTACAAGGCTGTAAACGACCTGAAGCTGTATAGAAATATTGGAATTATTGCTCACATCGATGCAGGGAAAACAACCACGACTGAAAGAGTTCTTTATTATACTGGAAGGAAACATAAGGTTGGTGAAGTCCATCATGGTGAAGCAGAGATGGATTGGATGGAGCAGGAGCAGGAAAGAGGCATCACGATTCAATCTGCTGCAACTACATGCTTTTGGACGATAAATAAGATTCTTCACAGAGTAAACATCATAGATACGCCTGGACATGTCGATTTTACAGCTGAAGTAGAAAGATCGCTTAGAGTACTTGATGGGGGCATTGTTGTTTTTGATGGGAAAGAAGGTGTTGAGCCTCAGTCAAGCAAAGTTTGGTTTCAAGCTGAAAAGTACAGAGTCCCTAGGCTCTGTTATGTAAACAAATTGGATGCAATCGGCGGAGACTTTGAGATGAGCCTCAAGAGCATACAAGAGGAACTGTCAGATGATGCTGTAGCTGTTCAGCTGCCAATTGGGAAAGAAAGCGCACTAATGGGTGTGGTAGACCTTATCACAAGAAAGGCATATATGTATAAGAGTGAAATGGGAGATGAATTTGATGTAACAGATATCCCAGACGACATGAAAGATCAGGTGGAGAAGTATAGAGAAATACTTCTGGAAAAGGTTTCTGATCTAGATGATGCTATTGCAGAAAAATTCCTTGAGGGTGGTGAGATTTCGGAAGATGATATTCATGCTGCAGTTCGAAAGGGAACAATTGAGAATAAAGTTTACCCGGTTTTTGCTGGATCCTCTTTAAAGAACAAGGGGGTTCAGATGCTTCTGGACGGAGTATGCAGATATCTTCCTTCGCCGCTGGACTTACCTCCGGTAAAAGGCATGCATCCTAAAACAGAGGAAGAAGAAGAAAGAAAAGCTGACGAAAGCGAACCGTTTTCCTCACTTGTTTTTAAGATTGTTATTGATGAGCATGTCGGCACATTGTCTTACTTTAGAGTGTACTCAGGTAAGCTTGCAGCAGGCACATTTGTTCTAAACAGTACAAAGGGTACAACTGAAAGAATAGGGAGAATTCTTCTTATGCATGCAAATCACAGAGAAGAAGTGAATGAAGTTAGAACTGGTGACATTGCAGCTATTGTCGGATTAAAAAATACATTGACCGGAGATACTCTTTGTGATTCTTCGGCACCCATAGTCTTTGAATCAATTTCATTTCCAGAACCAGTGATATCTATGGCGATTGAACCAAAGACAAAAGGTGACCAGGAAAAGATGTCAACAATTCTTCATAAAATGTCGCAGGAGGATCCTACGTTTCAATTAAGTGCCAATGAAGAAACGGGACAAACTATCATTTCGGGTATGGGAGAACTTCATCTCGAGATCAAGGTCGAGAAGATGAAGCGTGACTATGGAATCGAGGCGAATGTCGGGAAACCGCAAGTTGCCTACAAAGAAACTATTACACAAACTATTGAGTCCGAGGGTAAGTATATTCGTCAATCTGGTGGACGCGGACAGTACGGACACTGTTATCTAAGACTTGAGCCGCAGGAGAGAGGAAAGGGTTTTGAGTTTGTAGATGAGACAAAAGGCGGATCAGTCCCAAGAGAATATATCCCTGCCATTGAGAAAGGAGTAAAGAAAGCGATCGAGAGCGGTGTCCTCGGCGGATATCCGGTTGTTGATGTGAAGGTTGCTGTGTTTGACGGATCTTACCATGATGTTGATTCGTCTAGTGAAGCTTTTATTGTTGCTGCAAGTAAAGGTTTTAAGCAGGGTATGAAAATGGGAAGTCCGATTCTTCTCGAGCCGATCATGAAGACGACGGTTATTACTCCAACAGAGTATGCAGGAGATATAACTGGAAACATAAGTTCAAAGAGAGGGAAGATTTTGGGAATTGAGGATAAAGGGAAGGTTCAGTTGATTAGTGCTGAAATTCCTCTTGCAGAACTTTTTGGATGGGTAAGTGAACTGAGATCTATGACAAAAGGAAAAGCAAGTCCGAATATGGAACCAAGTCACTACGAAAAGGTCCCGAATAATGTAGCGGATGAAGTGCTAGGAAAAAAGGAGGATTGATGTTCGGCGGCGAATTAAGCTAATAGATTAACGGATGTTGGTAGGTATAGGTGTAATCTAGATGTATTTTGTAAGCTATTAGACTGTTGCAATATTTAGCAGCTTTTGCTAGAATCCGTTTCGCTTTATCGAGGTTTTGTAGGGAGTTGAGAAGATTTTTGTTTTCTGTTAAAATGTCTTGACTTATGTTCAGAGTTTAGATAAATTTGATTTTACGATTCTTTATATTAAATTAATTATTAGTCTTTTTAGAAATGGCAGATGCAACTTATAAACGTGAGAAACCTCATGTAAATATTGGGACCCTTGGTCATGTCGATCACGGGAAAACCACACTTCTTCGAGGGATACTAACTGTCTTTGGTGGAGATCGTAAAGAGGAGTGGAAGACGAAGCTAGATAAATCTCCTGAATCAAAAGCAAAATCAATGACAATTTCAGTAGCACATGTTGAAGCAGAAACTGATAACAGGCACTATGCAATCATTGATTGTCCGGGACATAGGGACTACATTAAGAATATGATCACTGGTGCTGCACAGATGGATGGTGCCATTTTGGTCATCAGTGCATCCGATGGTCCTATGCCTCAGACCAAGGAGCATGTTTTGCTTGCAAAACAGGTTGGAGTGAAAGACTTTGTTGTATACATCAATATCTTTGATGAGAGTATGGATGAAGAACTTATTGACCTGGTTGAAGAGGAAGTGAGAGATCTGTTGAAAAAATATGAGTTCGAAGGCGACAAGGTAACAGTGATTCGGGGCAATGCATTAAAAGCAGAGAAGGGTGAAGAAGAAGGACTGGAAAGCATGAAAAAGCTTATGGAGGCTGTGGATAAGGATATTCCTACACCGGACAGACCAGTTGATCAGGACTTCCTTATGGCTATCGAGGATGTGTTCTCAATCGAAGGAAGAGGAACTGTTGCTACAGGCAGAGTAGAAAGAGGAAAGGTGAAGGTTAACGATGTTGTTGAGCTGGTTGGTCTCGATGAGAAAAGCAGGGAGCTGACTGTTACAGGGGTTGAAATGTTCAATAAGTCAATGGATGAAGGAATCGCTGGTGATAATCTAGGTGTTCTTCTGAGAGGTGTAAAGAGGGAAGAAATACAAAGAGGTCAAGTGCTGTCAAAGAAAGGCAGCATTAAGCCTCACACACAATTTGAGGCTGAGATCTATATTCTTACAAAAGAAGAAGGAGGACGACACACAGCATTCTTCACAGGGTACAAGCCACAGTTTTACGTCAAGACAACGGATATCACTGGAGAGGTTGAACTTCCAAAGGGAACGGAGATGGTAATGCCTGGAGACCATGTAAACGTAACAGTCAAGCTTATGGTGCCGGTTGCAATCGAGGACAAAATGAGATTTGCTGTACGCGAAGGATCAAAAACTGTCGGTGCTGGTGTAGTAACAAAGATTATCAAATAGTTGTAAATTAGCATAATTTAATAGCTCTTTAACTTATTATGCAGAAGATACGCATAAAGATAAAAGGTTATGATCCTAAAGTTACTGATAATGCCGCTTTACAGATCATAGAGTCGGCTTTGAGAACAGGGGCAAAAACCGTTGGTCCGATTCCTTTGCCCACAAGAAAGAGAAAGTTTACCTTGAATAGATCACCACATGTGGACGCAAAATCAAAAGAGCAGTTTGAGATGCGGATTCACAAAAGACTGATCGAGATAGTTGAACCAAACAGTAAGACAATTGATTCCTTAACACACTTGCAGTTAGCTGCAGGTGTTGAGATAGAAATTAAATAATAAAATATACAATATTTTGGTCAATACTGTTCTTAACTTTCTTAAAAGATGAGGACAAGTTACCAAGTCAGATTTCTGAGGAGGGGCTTTTTCCCCTCTTTTTTTTGAGTATAGATTAAGTATTTATTTACTTTTGAAATAATGAGTGCGATTCTAGGATACAAAAAAGACATGACTCAGATTTTCGATTCTAAAGGGAGGGTGGTTCCCTGCACTGTAGTTGATGTCTCTGGTGTGTATGTCATCGGGAAAAAAACTCAGGAGAAGGATGGATATGAAGCACTGATATTAGGGATAGGAAAAAAGAGAAATCCAAAGAAAACAGAATCTATAAGAGGTATAAAGGACGTTCCTTTAAAAAGGTATGAGTTCAGACCCGAAAGAACTCGTGATATGAATCTAGATGATTATAACGTAGGTGATGCTGTTAAGATAGATATGTTTAAGGAAGGAGATATGGTACAAGTGACCGGTGACTCGAAGGGAAGGGGTTTCCAGGGAGTGGTAAAGAGATATCGTTTTCATGGTGGGCCTCGTACCCATGGACAGTCAGACAGAGAGCGGGCACCTGGGTCAATTGGTGCGGGCACAGACCCCGGGAGAGTGTTTAAAGGAAAGAAAATGCCCGGCCGGTTTGGTGGTGCCAAGACTACTTTAAAAAATATTGAGATAGTAAAAGTAGAACCAGGCAAGTCTTTGTTGTGTCTGAAAGGTTCGATCCCTGGAGCTAGGAACGGACTGTTGAAAATATATAAGCGCCGATAGTTCTTTTTGAAAAAGAAACTAAGATCTAAATTTGCTGGTTATTTATAGTCCTTGAAAATATTTGAGGTAATAAACAGTTTTTCTTTATAGCTATATGAAGACATTTGGAAAAGTTTTAGTAGCAATTCTAATAATTTTGTTTACAGCTCTTTTATATTTGTTTGTAAGAACATATCAGGATGTAAAGTACTCGGAAAAGTATATTGATTTTGTGACAAACTCAGCGAACAATATTTTGTCTGAGGTGGAGAAAATCAATGTTGACCTGAATGCTCTTGAATATGATGAAACTGATAGTGATTTGACTTCGCTGCAGTCTGGACTGGAAGAACTGAAAAATCTTTCTAAAGATGTCCGGGATGAAGATGAAGAATATAAGGAAATTTACTCTGCGAATGGTGTGAATGAAGGACTCAACGAATTTTTGACTAGAACTGATAGTCTGATAAGCTCTCTTGAAGTACTCCTGAATTCGATGGAGAATCTTGAAAAGAAGGATGATTTCGATAAGAAGCTAGAAACGTACATTGACGAGTCAGATAGCTTAGAAATCGAGTCGGCGGATTTGCAAATTGAATTAAATACATATGTTGATAATTATTCTAAGTTTGATGTAGATAGAATTTTAAATGAAATTTGATCTCTATAACCAAAAAGGAAAAAAGCTTGATCGAAAAGTTGATCTGGATGATACGGTATTTGTGTCAAATATAAACCGAGATTTGATGAACCTGGCAGTTTATGTCTACCTCTCAAATCAGAGGCAGTCAAATGCAAATACCCAGACTCGTGGAGAAGCAAGAGGTGGGGGAGCAAAGCCTTGGAAACAGAAGGGTACTGGGAGAGCAAGACATGGATCAATCCGAAGTCCTATCTGGAAAGGCGGCGGAGTTGCATTTGGGCCGAGGAATAACAAAGTTTATAAAAAGACATTGAACAAGAAAATGAAAAAGGCTGCAATCAGGAGTTCGTTTTCTTTATTTGCAAAGAAGAAAGTTCTAACTGTGTTAGATAGTGTAGAAATTAATGGTGCGAAATTAACACAGCAGGTTTCTGAGATGAACTCCAAACTTGCAAGAGGAAAAAAAGTTCTTTATATACATAACGGAGAGAATAGAAATCTATATTTGGGAAGTAGGAACCTACGAAATGTCGGGGTGATCCCAGTAAATGAAGCAAATACCTATACACTTTTAAGTTACGACCATCTGGTTATTCTAGAAAATGTTTTGGATACGATATCAAAACTGTGGGCACACGCTCAAGTGTCGGAAAAAGGTAAGCCAAGAGAAGATGAAAAAGCTAATTTAGTAAAAACTAGAAAAAAGATTGTATCCAAGGAGAAAACCCTAAGTGAGATTGGCTTGACAACCCGAATTGCAACTGTTCTTGAGAAACAGGGAATTAAATCACCAAAGGAACTGCAGGAGAGACTCGAGTCTGGGAAAAAGATAGATGGTATTGGTGCAAAAAGTGTGGAAGAAATTCAGAAAGTTTTAAAGATAAAATAAAATGGCTAAAAATTTAAAGTACGAAATCTTAATAAGACCTGTCCTAACTGAAAAAAGCCTAAAGCTCATAGAAGAGAAGAATCAATATGTTTTTGAGGTTGATCTTCGGGCGGGCAAGGCTCAAGTGAAGAAGGCAGTTGAGGAAAAGTTCAAGGTAAAGGTCCAGAAAATTAGAATTGTGAGAATAATTGGTAAGTCTGTGACTTGGGGAAGAAAAAGACTAAGTGGAAGAAGAAAGGATGTTAAGAAGGCCATTGTTACTTTAGCAAGTTCAGATAGTATTGCTGATTTTAAAGTAGAATAACTAAAAAATGTCACTAAAAAAACATAAACCAACAACACCAAGCATGAGGCATACGGTACTGCTTACGAATTCTGTACTGTCAAAGAAAAAGCCTCATAAAAAACTAGTAAGAAAGGTGAAATATAGTGCGGGCAGGAATAAAGGACGCATTTCGATGAGACATAAGGGTGGAAGGGTGAAGAGAATGTATAGAGAGCTTGATTTTAAGAGGGATAAAAGAGATGTTGTTGCGCTTGTTGAAGCTATCGAATATGATCCGAACAGATCAGCAAATATTGTACTTTTAAAATACAAAGACGGAGAAAGGCGTTATATCGTCCATCCAGCAGGCTTACGTGTAGGTATGGAAGTTGTCGCAGGAGAAGATATCCCTGTAAGGGTTGGAAATGCTACCAAGCTTGCAAATATTCCGAGTGGATTGAAAGTTCATAATGTTGAGCTGAAGAAAGGGGCTGGGGCGAAATTGTGTCGTTCTGCCGGCAACTCTGCCCAAGTGATGGGAGGAGACAGAGGCTATATACAGCTCAAGATGCCAAGCGGAGAAATAAGGCTCGTTTCTGGAGAATGTTATGCCACAATAGGAGAAGTCGGAAATTATGATCATTCTAATGTCAAACTCGGGAAAGCCGGAAGGAAAAGACATAAAGGAATCCGGCCTACAGTCAGAGGACAGGCTATGGGTGCTCACGAACATCCGCACGGTGGTGGTGAAGCAAAGGATAGAGTGGGAGGACAAAGAAAGAGTGTTTATGGTCATAGAACAGATGTCAAAACCAGAAGAAATAAAAGAACAAACAGATATATTATTACCAGGAGGAAAAGTAAAACTAGAAAAGAGGTAAAGAAACTGAGCAATTAATTTTTAGATAATTAGTATGTCGCGTTCATCAAAAAAAGGACCATTTGTAGATGAGAAGTTACTTATAAAAGTAATGAAAGCCAATGAAGAGGGCTCAAAGAAGCCTATTCGGACGTGGAAGAGATCGACTTCTATCTCTCCTGAGATGGTAGGAGTAACCTTCGAGGTTCATAACGGTAGATCATTTTTTCCTGTGTTTGTCACTGAATCCATGGTAGGACACAAGTTAGGAGAATTTGCTCCTACGAGAAAGTTTTCAGGACATAGTAAAAAAGGAAAGATTGCAAAGTCAACAGGAACAGTTGGCAGAACCGAGGAATAGTTTTATATTTTAGCGAACTTAAGCAGTGGCTGAGAAAAAGGAAAAAAAGAAAAAAGAAGTGAAAGAGAAGAAGGTACAGATGCAAGATGCAGAGGTGAAGACAACGGCTACGGTCAAGAAGTCCGATGACGTTGCGAAATCTGAAAAGGTGAATGTGAAAAAGGACCCTAGTTCTAAGCAGGAAATCAAAACAGTTTACGCGAGGGCAAAGTATATCAATATGTCAGCTCGAAAGGCCAGACTTGTGATAGACTTGATAAGAGGAAAAAATGCTCTTGAGGCTGTTCATTTGTTAGAGTTTGTGAACAAAAGTGCGGCTCTTCCAATTCAGAAAGCACTGAACTCTGCAATCTCAAATGCAGATAATAACTTTGAATTTGATAAGAAAAGCCTTATAATCGCTGAGGCATTTATTGATGATGCGCCGATACTTAAAAGAGGAAGAGCTGGATCACGAGGCAGGTATAAGAAACTATTGAAAAGGAATTGCCATATTACTATTGGCGTAGCGGAAAAGTAAATGATTTAAATTGATAAAATTGACAGAAAAATGGGACAGAAGATAAATCCAACGGGATTTAGGATTGCCATAAACAAGAATTGGGAGTCAGTTTGGTATATGCCAAAAGAAAAGTATGGTAAAACTGTTTTTGATGACTTCCGTATACGCAATTTATTGAGAAAAGAACTTAAAGCAGCCGGTGTTGAGCGTGTAATCATTCGCAGATTTGTAAGCAAGATAGAGATTGAGATAAGGGTTGCAAGGCCTGGTGTTGTGATCGGAAGAGGAGGAGAACAAATCGAGAAAATCAAGGAAAGTATAAATAAAATGCTGAAATCGAAAGTTGAACTAAAGGTAGTAGAGGTAAAGGATCCTGACACATCAGCTCAGCTGATTGCAGATAGGATAGCCGAACAGCTAGAAAGAAGGATAGTGCCCAAGTTTATTATGTCAAAAGAACTAGAAAAGGCTGTTAGTACAAACAAAGTTAAGGGTATAAGAATATGGGTAGCAGGAAGAATAAAGGGGGCCGAGATAGCTCGAACAGAAAAGACTGAATGGGGAACCATTCCTTTACAAACATTGAAAGCCAGGTTGGATTATGCAACAGCTGAGGCTCAAGTTCCAAATGCCGGAAAGCAAGGGATAAAGGTGTGGGTATATAAGGGTAAGGGAGAGGAAACTGATTAGAAATTGAAATTTATTTAGTAAGACCTATGTTAGAACCAAAAAGAGAAAAATACAGGAAGAAATTTAGAGGAAAAAGGAGAGGTATGTCTCATAGAGCAAATCGTCTTTCAGTCGGGGAATATGGGCTGAAGGCTATGTCGACAAACTGGATTACATCAAATCAAATTGAGTCAGCTAGAAAGGCGATAGTGCATTACACAAAGAGAAAAGGTAAGTTGTGGATACGCATTTTCCCTGACAAGTCTTACAGCATGAAGCCTGCTGAGGTCAAAATGGGGGGTGGTAAAGGAGATGTTGCTGGATATGTTGCTGTAGTAAAACCTGGAAGAATTATGTTTGAATTGGGCGGGGTAGATGAAGAAGTAGCCATTGAGGCCTTGAAAAGAGCAGGCCAGAAGCTTGCAGTTAAAACAAAAATTATAACGAAGTAGTATTTATGAAAGCATCAAAATTCAGGAAACAAACAGTTAAAGAACTTAGTGATGAAATTGAAAAGGCTCGAAAGGAGAATGAGGAGTTGAGATATAATGTCAGATCGAGAAAAGAGAAGGATTATTCTCAGGTAAAAGAAGGTAGAAAAAATGTTGCGGTGATGCTTACAGTATTAACTGAGAAGCTAACGTCAGGTGAGGAGGGAGCCAAAGTAGTAAAAGATGAGGCGGATTTGAAGAAGGAAAAGACAACTGTGATATCAGCAAAGAACACTGCTGCTGCGAAGTCTGATTTGAAAGAAACAATAAAACATCAGGATAAAACTTTAAATAAGAAAACAAAAGATGACAAATAAACAGGACAAAGAACAAGATAATGTAAAAGCAGCTTCTCCCAAGAGGAAGATATTAAATGGAGTTGTAACAAGCATCAAAATGGATAAGACGATTGTAGTCAGGGTTGTAAGCAAGAAAATGCACCCTTTATACAAGAAGATATTGAGTTCATCTAAGAAATATCTGGCTCACTCTGACAAAAAGGTAAATGTTGGAGATGCGATAGAACTTGAGCAGTGTAAGCCGTTGTCGAAATGTAAAAAGTGGAGAGTACTTTCTAAGCAATAATTTTTTTGTAGCTTTGTAATGGTTCAATCACAAAGTAGGTTAAAAATTACTGACAATACAGGAGTAAAAGAAGTTATGGTGATATCTGTACGAGGATACCAGAAGGGTGGAGGTCATCAAAGATTTGCCAGCATCGGCGACATAGTAAGTGCTTCAGTGAAAAGAGCACTTCCAGATTCAAGCGTAAATGAACACGAGAAGGTACATGTAGTTGTAGTAAGAACAAGAAAAGAAGTGAGACGTAACGATGGTTCGTATATCAAATTTGATGATAATGCTGGGGTCATAATTGACCTAAAAAATAAGGCCCCACTTGGAACAAGATTGCTTGGTCCAGTAGCACGTGAACTTAAAGGGAGAGGTTTTAGCAAGATCATTAGTTTAGCACCTGAGGTTTTATAATAAATTAGCTTTATTCAGAGGTGAAGATAAAAATAGGCGACAAAGTAAAAGTTCTATCAGGAAAAGACAGAGGGAAAACCGGGAGAGTTGTTGCTTTGTTGATAAATGAGGCAAAATTAGTTGTCAGTAAAATAAATTATGTAAAGAAGCATAAGAAGCAAACCGGAAATCAGAAGGATCCGGGAGGGATAATTCAAGTTGAAGCTCCCATTAATAGGAGTAAGGTTATGTTAATTTGTCCTTCCTGCGAGAAGGGAACAAGAGTAGGATTTTCTTTAAAGGGAGAGTCAAAAAAACGAACATGCAAGAAGTGCAATGCACAAATAGACTGAAAAATATATGAACAACCTAAAAGATAAATATAATAAAAATCTGGTAGAAGAATTGAAGACCGAACTAAAAGTTGAGAATGCCATGGCTGTTCCTGCTCTTATGAAAATTGTTATCAACATAGGGATGGGCGAAGCCGTGAAGAATCCTCAAGCTTTAGAGAAGATGGCTGATGATCTGGCGCTGATAAGCGGACAGAAACCGAAAATCACAAAAACCGACAAGGCAATATCAAATTTTGGAATACGTGAGGGGATGGCTGTAGGAATGATGGTAACGTTGCGAAGAGCGAGAATGTGGGATTTCTTTGAGAAGTTAGTTTCAATTGTGTTGCCTAGATTGAAAGATTTCAGAGGTGTTTCCAGAAAAGCATTTGATGGATTCGGAAATTATTCTTTAGGTATAGTTGATCATACTGTGTTTCCTGAAATAGATCCAAATCAAGTTGACAGAATCCGAAGTTTGCAGGTTATAATAGTAACATCAGCACGAACTGATAACGAAGGCTTGGCTCTGTTGCAGAAACTAGGAATGCCCTTTGCAAAAGAGCAGGAAATGAAAGCTCTTGAAAGGATGGAGGCATCACTCAAGGAAGAGAAAAAAGAAGCTTTAAAAATGAAGGAAATGAGAAAAGCCGAAGGTAAACAGGATGCTGAAGACGAAAAAATTTAGTTTACTCTGCTTAATTTATGGCTAAAAAGTCGTTAGTTGAGAAACAAAAGAGATTGAAGGAGAAACCAAAGTATTCATCTAGGGTATATAATAGATGTCTTATTTGCGGGAGGAGGCGAGGATATTTTCGATATTTTAGTATGTGCCGTATGTGCATCAGGAAATTGGCCCATAAAGGACAGCTCCCTGGGGTTACGAAATCTAGTTGGTAATAATAAATATTTTATTTGTATTAATAATGGTAACTGATACAATTGGAGACTATTTAACAAGAATAAGAAATGCTCAGCTTAGGAAGAAGAAAGTTGTCGGTGTCCCTTCGTCCAAGATTCTGAAGGCAATTTCCAAAATACTCAAAGACGAGGGGTTTATTGCAGAATATGAAGAAGTAGGAGAGAAGTCAGCCCCTCAAAAAAGTATAAACTTAACGTTGAGATATTCGAAAGAGCAGCCTGTAATCACAGGGTTGAAAAGAGTATCCAAGCCTGGGGTGAGGACGTATGTTGGGTATCGAAATGTTCCCAAGATCCTTGGCGGGTTTGGGATTACGATTCTTAGCACTTCGAAAGGTGTAATGACTGGTAAGCAGGCGAGGGAAATGAAAATAGGTGGTGAATATCTTTGTAAAGTTTGGTAGATTAATTAGTTTGTAAATTTTAATGTCTAGAATTGGCTTAAGTCCATTAGAGATACCTAATGGTGTTGAAGTAAAAATTGAAGAAACAAGTATTATGGGGGGACAGAAGGTGATAGTCAAAGGTTTTTTGGGTGAATTGGCGTTGGATATGCGAAAAGGGATTGAGTGCAAGATCAAGGAAAGTATGATCACTCTTGAAAGAACTGATGATTCAAAATCGTTGAAATCTTTACATGGTTTGTATAGGACTCTTATAGATAATATGTTGTTAGGAGTCACAAAAGGATTTGAGAAGGATCTTGAGATGGTGGGAATTGGTTTTAGGGCTGAAGTGAGTGGACAAGAAATCAAGCTGACGGCTGGAGCAACTCATCCATATATTGTAAAAGCACCAGAAGGGATACAATTTGAGGTCAATGACAAGGTAAATATAAAGATCAAAGGAATCGACAAGCAGCTTGTAGGTCAGATGGCTGCCAAGATAAGAGGATTGGCAAAGCCGGAGCCGTATAAAGGGAAAGGTATCAGGTATAAAGATGAATATGTTAGACGAAAGGCTGGAAAAACTGCAAAAGTAAGCGAAGGAGGAGGAGAGGAATAATTTTTAAAACTTTAGACATAAAATGAACCGGAGAGCAAAAAGACAAAAAAGAATAAGAAAAAAAATCAAAGGAACAGATACCAAGCCAAGGATGAATGTGTTCAGATCAAATAAACACATCTACGCTCAGGCGGTAGACGATGTATCTCGTAAAACTTTGGCAAGTGAAAGTGATCTTAAGCTGACCAAAGGTAAGAAGGCAGATAAGGCTAAAATTGTAGGGGAGAAGTTGGGAGAGAAATTAAATAAGAAAGGGATAAAGGAGCTTTGCTTTGACAGGAGTGGGTATAGGTATCATGGTAGAGTTAAGGCACTGGCAGAGGGTTTGAGGAAAAAGGGTGTAAAATTTTAAGTAGTTATATTATATAATAGAGTTCAACAAATGGCTACAGAAGGAGCAATCAAGAAAACAGTAGTAAGCAAGGCAAAAGGACCAGATGATAGTAAAGAAAGAAATGAAGGGACGAGTTTAGACGCAAGGAAAAAGCGCGCTCTAAGTAGGATTCAATCAAGGTCAAGAAGACCTAGGGGTCGTACGAGACAGCGGGAAGATGAGGATCTTGATGTTCGCCTTGTATCGATAAGACGTGTATCAAAAGTGAAGGCTGGTGGTAAGAGGCTAAGACTAAGTGTCATGGTTGTGATCGGGGATAAGAAGGGTAACATTGGAGTTGCGATTGGAAAAGGAAAGGATGTCAGAAGTGCACAGGATAAGGCTGTTAACAAGGCCAAGAAAAACATGTTCAAAGTATTGCTAAAGGGACAAACAATTCCACACGAAGTTAAACAAAAATTTAAAGCAGCAAATGTTCTTTTGAAGCCGGCAGTTCCTGGGACAGGGGTAATTGCTGGAGGGGCTGTTCGAGCAGTTGTAGAAGCTGCAGGGATAAAAGATATTTTATCAAAAGTGCTGGGAAGTAAAAATACTATTCCTAATGTATATGCCACTTTTGAGGCACTTAAAACATTGAAGTTAAGTAGATTCAAGGATGATATTTCAAATTAAGTCACCAAAAATTAAGAAAAAGAAAAAAATTGTAGGCCGCGGTTATGGTTCTGGTAAAGGCGGACATACTGTCGGCAAAGGTATGAAGGGCCAACGCAGCCGAAGTGGCTTCAAGAGACAGAGAGCATGGATAAGGGAAGCAAAGCTCAACTCGCTACCAAAGCTCAGGGGTATCGGTAAAAGATCGAATAAGAGAAAGTATAAGAAAGCAAAGGAGTCTGTATTCATCCTAAACTTATCTGATTTGGAAAATTTACGGGAAGGTGAAGTTATTACTGTCCAATACCTCAAGGGAACTGGACTTATCAAGGGGAGTTCAAAAAAAGTTCTGGTAAGAATTCTTGGGAACGGAGATATCAGCAAGAAATTTTCAATTAAGGGAATTAAAGTCTCGGCAAGCGCAACAAAGAAGATAGAACAGGCAGGAGGAAAAGTTTACTAAGTACTTATAGGGTAAAAAGTTGATAAAACGATTTTTCCAACAATTGAGTCAGATGTTGAAAACCCCCGATATCAGAAAGAAGATCGGGTTTACGCTGCTTATGCTTTTAGCATTTAGGCTGCTTGCTGCGATCCCACTACCTGGAATTAATGGTGATGCTTTTAAAGAATTCTTCGGTGATAATCCATTTGGGAATATTTTTACACTTGTGACCGGAGGCAGGCTAGATAATCCTTCGATTGTTGCGATAGGACTTGCATCATATATCAATGCTTCTATTATTGTTCAGCTTTTGACAACTGTTATTCCTAGACTCGAAGAGTTGAGTAAGGAAGGAGAACGTGGCCGGCAGATGATCAGTCAATATACGCGCTATCTGACTGTTCCTTTGTCGATTATGCAGTCGCTTGTCATATACACTATTCTGAAAAAGCAATTTCCAAATCTGATCGGAGAGCCATCAACCTTAGAGGTTGTGACTATGGTTTTGAGTTTGACTGCAGGAACAGTTCTACTGATGTGGATTAGTGAACTGATATCTGAAGAAGGAGTCGGGAATGGAGCTTCATTTATAATTTTTGCTGGTATTATGGCTTCTTTGCCGGGACTTGTTTCTCGGGACATAGATACGATTATTTTTGATAAGGTTCTTCTAGTAAGCGTGATAATCGGGGCGCTAGTCATGATCGGAGGGATAGTGTTTATCACAGAGGCGACAAGAAAGGTGCCGATCCAGTATGCACGCCGTGTAAGAGGCCGCATGTTGTATGGCGGCCAGAGTACATTTCTCCCATTGAAAATAAATCAAGCTGGTGTGATGCCAGTGATATTTGCTGCTTCTCTGCTTTCGTTTCCACAAATCATTACGCAATTCTTCATAAGTGCATCAAATCCAAGCTCGTTCTTTTATAAACTTAGCGAGAAGTTAACACTTATATACTCCAACGAAAAATTATGGCTTTACAATCTCTTGTACTTTTTATTAATAATAATATTCACATTCTTCTATACTTTTGTTACCCTCAAGCCTGATGAACAGGCAGAAAACTTGAAAAAATCAGGAGGTTTTGTTCCAGGGATTCGGCCCGGCAAGTCAACTGCGAAATATATTACTAGTATTGTTATAAGACTGACTGTGATCGGAGCGCTCTTTCTAGCTACAGTTGCGCTTGTTCCATCGCTGGCAAGAAGAGATACTGATCTCGCCATTTTTTCGGGTATAGGCGGAACAAGTATTCTTATCGTAGTTGGGGTGATACTAGATTCTATTCGGAGATTGAAATCAATGGTAGTATCAAGGAGTTACGAATCATACAAATAGTAAGTACTCTTTTTTACAGTGGAAGTTTTCAGAAGTTTACTTAGATATGATAATAATTATTTTAGGGCCTCCTGGGTCAGGTAAAAGTACTCAGGCGAAAAATCTTGCTTCAAAGTTGGGACTGCCTGCTATATCAATGGGGCAGGTTTTGAGAGATGCGAAAGAGGCAAAGACTGTAATTGGACTTGAAGCTGCAAAGTACGCGGAAGATGGTGAATTAGTTCCTTCAAAAATTATGGAAGTGCTGACTAGATTTAGGCTAGAAGAGAAGGATTGTGAGAGCGGTTTCATTCTCGATGGCGCGCCGAGAAGGGTGGAAGAAGCAGTTGTGTTGAACAACTATCTTTCGAAGAACAAGAAGAAAATAGATAAAGTATATTTGGTTTCAGTCAGCAAGGATAACATAATTGATCGTTTGCTCAAGCGCGTTGTTCTGCCAAAAGACAAGGGAGGGGCTCGGGTAGATGATAATATGCAGGACATAAAGGTTCGTATAAGGGAATACGAAGACAATATAGAGCCATTAAAATTATATTACGAAGGACTATCTGTTCTAAAGGAAATCGATGGAAATGGGACAGTTGAAGAGATAGCACTTACCTTAGAGAGGGATTTGCAAATATAAAAGGTCCAGGTTTGTTCTATGACCGTAAGGATAAAAAATAAAAATGAAATAGAGATAATGCGTCAAGGAGGAATTATATTGTCTGGTATTCTGGAGGAGTTAGCTAAAAAAGCTCGAATAGGTGTTTCAACTGTAGAACTAGACACTCTGGCTGGAGATCTTTGTAAAAAAAACAATGTTAGATCTGCATTTTTAGGATATAGGAATTATCCAGCAGTTGGATGCTTTGGACTGAATGATACTGTGGTCCACGGTATTCCGTCTAAAAGTGAAATCCTTTCTGATGGAGATATTCTAAGTATCGATATGGGGATTGTTCTTGAAGAATATTGTTCAGATATGGCCGTAACAAAGGGAATTGGAGACATTAACGAGAGCGCAGCAAAGCTGATCTCTGTTACAAGGCAGTGCCTATACAATTCGATAGAAAAAGCTGTGTTGGGTAATAAAATAGGTGATATAAGCAATGCAATTCAGAACACGGCAGAAATCGCAGGGTTTAGTGTGGTACGTGAAATGGTTGGTCATGGAATTGGAAAAGAGTTACACGAATCGCCTCAAATTCCAGGTTTTGGAGATAAGGGGCAAGGATTGGATTTAGAAGAGGGAATGATTCTTGCGATTGAGGCGATAATAAATGAAGGGGCGCCAGGAATAAATTTTTTAGAAGATGGCTGGACAACAAAAACAATGGACGGAAAACTGTCTGCACTATTTGAACATACTGTCTTGGTAACAGGAAAAGGTCCTGAAATACTGACAAAGCACTGATCCTCTGACTCTATATAAATTTAATAAGAATTAGCAAAAAGGCTTGTATCAATTCTATGGCTTTGCTATAATCAGATTCAGCCGTTTTCAAATTTTTATTTAAAAGGTGCTATTTATGGCGAATCTTTGGGATCCAAAAATGAAGATTGAGGTAGATGGGGAGGTTGTGGAGGATATGCCTGGAACAAAATTCAAGCTGAAGGTTCTATTAAAGGGTAAGGAACAGGAACACGAAGTTGTTGGATATTTGTCTGGAAAGATGAGGAAAAACTACATTAAACTCAAGATAGGTGATAAGGTCAAGGTAGAGATTCCCCCTTATGATCTAGAGAAAGGAAGAATAGTCTATAGATACTAGCATTTATGAAAGTCAAAAGCAGTGTAAAAAAGAGATGTGAACATTGTTACATAGTTAGACGTAAAGGGCGTGTTTACATATATTGCAAGAGGAATCCGAAGCATAAGCAGAGACAGGGTTAATTTATAGTTTAATATATATTTTCAGATGGCACTAAAAAGAGCTAGGATTGCAGGGGTAGATATTCCGCTTGAGAAGAAGATTAAGGTATCACTTACGTATCTGCATGGTTTGGGTGATACACTAGCAAAGAAGATTTTAGAAGAGGCGAAGGTTGATTCCGAAAAAAGAACAAAAGATCTGAGTGATGCTGAAGTGAGGAATCTCGGATCAGTTATTGAGAGAGACTACAAGATCGAAGGAGAACTGAGGCAGATTAACTTCAGAAATATCAAGAGACTAAAGGATATCAGGTGTTATAGAGGAATCCGGCATAAACTTGGACTGCCTGTACGTGGACAGAGGACAAGGACAAACGCTGTAACTCGTAAGGGTAGAAATATCGCAGTTGGAGGTCTCAAGAGAAAATTAGAGAAAACTTAACATTTATTATTTCTTTAAATGGGAAAGCAAAGAATCAATAAAGTAGAAGAAAAATCAGCTAAAGCGGGTCCTGATAAGGTAAAGACTGGTTCTTCCGGATCTCAGAAGAAAAAGAAAAAAAGCTATCCGAAGGCAAAAGTTACTGTGAACTGCAGCTACAATAATGTTGTCATATCTTTTCAGGATTATTCTGGCAATGTTTTTGCTTGGAGTAGCTGCGGGTGTGTTGGATTTAAAGGGTCTAGGAAGGGAACTGCGTTTGCGGCAACAAAAGCGGCATATGATGCTTTTGAGAAAGCTTCAAGATTTGGTGTCCAGGAAGCCTCTATTGTAGTGAAAGGTGTCGGGATGGGGAGAAGATCAGCTGTAAAAGGGCTTAGAACAGCTGGTCTTATTATTACATCTTTGTCTGATCATTCACCGGTAGCACATAATGGATGCCGGCCAAGGAAGAAACCAAGGAAAAGATAGTTTAATTTTTGATATAAAAGCAAATGGCTCGTGATTTAAGTCCAAAATGGAAAAGATGCAGAAGGGAAAAGTATTCCTTATTTGATGATGATACCTGGAAGAAAAGACCTACATTGCCTGGGCAGCATGGTATGAGCACTTCGAGACCAACTGCATATGCTGTACGTTTCAGAGAAAAGCAGAAGGTCAAGAGGATATATGGTCTTTTAGAAAAGCAGTTTAAAAGGTTCTTCAAACTTGCCGAAAAATCAGAGGGTAATACGGGTACTAGGTTGCTTCAGTTGCTTGAACTAAGGCTTGATAATGTTGTTTATCGTTTAGGACTTGCTCCTACGAAAAGAGCTGCACGACAGTTGGTAACACATGGTCATATAGATGTGAATGGGAAGAAGGTTGATATTCCGTCATTTATAACTAGTGTAGGAGATGAAATCTATTTGAAATCAAAAAGCCAGAAAAAAGAGTTCGCAAAGATTCTGTCTGATGGAGCTAAGAAAGTAACATCCCCTGCCTGGCTGAGTAAACTGGCCAGTGGTGGAAAGGTTAAGATGGAGCCGTCAAGAGAAATGATCGATAAAGGCATAAACGAAAGCTATGTAGTTGAGTTTTATTCTCGCTAATAGAGATTTCAGTGAAAAAAAATTAATTATTAAAGTCAGAATATGTTTGCAGTCGATAAATTTAAGTTCAAAGTTTTAGAGGAGAAAGAAGGTTTGGGTAAATATAGCTTTGGACCTTTTCCAAAGGGGTATGGGATCACTATAGGAAATGCGTTTAGAAGAATTCTTTTATCGAGTACTGAGGGAGCAGCTATTACAAGTGTTTCCGTTAAAGGAGCAAAACATGAGTATTCGACTGTTCCAGGTGTTTTAGATGACGTTCTAAATATCATCCTGAAACTAAAACAGCTTGCTTTTAAGTGTTATAGTACTGAACCTCAAACTTTAGCGCTAGACGTAAAAGGTAAAAAGGTAGTAACGGGAAAAGATATAAAGCTGACAGCTGAAGTAGAGATAGCTAACCCAGAAATTGAAATAACAGAACTAACAGAAGCCTCAGCCAAGCTGAATATAGAAATCGTCGTTGAGCAGGGAGTAGGGTATCATGCTAGTGATGAGAGTAAGAGGAAGCAGATTGGAGTGATTCCGGTTGACTCAAATTTTTCTCCTGTAAAAAAGGTTGTTTTTGAGATCGAGAAAGCTAGAGTTGGTCAACAGACGGATCTAGATGAAATAATACTTACGATAAAAACAAACGGAGTTGTTGCTCCTAAAGATGTGCTAGATCAGGCGACAAACATCTACAATAAAGTTACATCTAGGCTTGTGACTGCAATCACGGGAGTAGCCGAAGAAGAACAGGTAGTAGAAGAGGCCTCTGAGAAGGATGAAGAAGAATCACTTAGTTCTGATTTGGACATAGACAAGTTGAACCTTTCAGCAAGACTAACACATAGTCTTATAAAATCAGGGTACAAGAATCTGACTGATCTGGAAGGGAAGACAGTAGAAGAAATCATGGAAATCAGAGGGCTAGGGAAGAAGAGTGTCGAAGAACTGATAGACATTATGAAAAGTTATAAGTTAGATATTAAAGACTAGGATATCTTTTTATGAGACATCAGAAAAAAAGCCTTAAAAAATTAGGTCGAACTAAATCACACAGAGAAGCTCTTGTCTCAAATTTAGCAGTATCATTGATCTTGAATGAATATATGGTCACTACTGTAACGAAGGCGAAAGTTTCAAAAAGTTTTGTAGACAAAGTAATCTCTGCTGGAATGAGAAAAAGAGGAGATTCTACTAAGCGGATGATGCAGCTTTTAAAAAACAAACTAGCTGTTCAGAAGATAAAAGATATTTTATTGAAGAGATTTGCTGGACGTAGCGGTGGCTATACAACTATTGTGAAACTTGGGAGGAGAAAAGGGGATGGAGCTGAGATGGCGAAGCTAATTCTGATAGGATCCGAAGCTGTAAGAAGACCTAAAAAGAAGTCTTCTAAATCGAAGAAAAAAGAAGCAGATCAGAAGCAAACAAAAGAACCAGATAAAAAGAATATTCTAGATAGAGTAAAAGGGATAGGGGGTAAATTTACTGATCGTAGCAAGAAAGGATCTGATACGAGAATAGCAAAAGGTGCAGATAGAACATCTCCAGAAATTATGGGTAAATCACGTTCTGGTATCTAAATAGATTAATGTTTAAGCTGATGAAAAAGACAACTGCAATTTCGAAAAGTGAAAAGGAATGGTATCTCGTTGATGCCAATGGTGTCCGTCTGGGTAGATTGGCTACTACTATAGCACGAATCCTAATCGGTAAAAACAAAGCAGAGTACTCACCTCATATTGACTGTGGAGATAATATAATAGTAATAAACTCTAGGAATTTAAGTGTTCATCCTAAGAAAATCGACAACAAGATATACTGGAGACATTCGGGATACCCAGGAGGCATCAAGCAGCGGACTCTAGGCGAAATGATGAAACGCAATCCAAATCAAGTTATTGAAATTGCTGTAAAGGGAATGCTGCCAAGAAATAAACTAGCAAGGCAGATTATAAAGAAACTTTATGTTTATCCAGATGAAAAGCACTCACATGAGGCACAGAAACCTAAAATAATCGAAATATCAAAAAATGGCAGCAAAGAGCAAAATTAACAAAAAGACTTTAGGAAAGTATGTTTATGCATATGGCAGAAGAAAAGGAGCAATTGCCTCTGTTAGACTGTTTGAAGGAAAGGGAACTGATACAATAAATGAAAAAGAAATTAAGAAGGTCTATACCAGTCAGAGATATCTGAAGGTACTTTACTCCCCACTTGAAGCTACAGAAAACAAGGGAAAATACTACTTTACAGTAAAGGTTCGAGGAGGTGGCGTAACAGGTCAGTTGAGTGCAATTAAGCTTGCGATCTCAAGAGCCTTGGTTAGATTAGATCAGGACTACAAGCTCGAATTAAATAAATTAAAGCTGTTGACAGTTGATTCACGGGTCAAAGAGAGAAAGAAGCCAGGACTCAAGAAGGCAAGAAAAAGAGAGCAGTACTCCAAGAGATAGTCTTTCATTCCAGCTTATTTCCACACGTCAAATTGTTATTTTATTTGCGAAATTTCTCCCTTTTTGTATAATGAGCAGGTAAAGGAGTTTTTATCTTATAATCTGCCTAAATTCATGAAAAAGCTTGGTTTTTGCTTATTTATCATTATTATCGCCGTAGTGTTAGCGTTACTTCTTCCCTGGGAAAACTTGAGTGAGTGGAAGGACGGAATCACAGGAAAGGCAGTAGACTATGCATCACTCAAGGTTTATTCTCTTGGAGGTGATATGAAGGTTTATATTGATGGTGAAGAAAAGGGTACAGTATCAAGCGAGAGTTCTTATTTGGAGATCTTTCCTATAGAGGTAGGAAAGCATGAGGTAAAGCTTGTCCGCGATGCATCGAACGACTCGTTCTATCAGAATTTCTTGAGAACAATATCATTTGAGAAGGGGTTTGATACTGTCATCAGCTGGGAGCTTGGGCCTAGTGAGGATGCTACATCGGGATGGGTCTTATATGCTCGAAAGAGCGGTGCCGATGAGAGTGATGTAAAGATCAGTCTCGAGTCGATTCCCGATAATTCAAATATTCAGATCAATGATGACGTACCAATAGTTTCGCCAATTAGAAGCTATCCATTGACTCTTGATAGACAACATAAGTTAGTTGTAGCAAAGAGCGGTTACCAGTCGATGGAGCTTCCGGTACTACCCGGAGATGATGAGGAAAGATTATTGCTGAAAGGATACGAGCTTTTTTTAGAAGTAGATTTATATAAATTACCTGTTTAGCGATTATGCCAGTACTCGAGAAAGTCTCAAGAAATAAGAATATTCCTGTTGCCTTGATCTATGGGGGTGCAAATGTGTTGGGGGAAGAACTTGTGAAGCTGTTGATTGATCAAGGGGCGTTTGTTATTGTCGTAGATGAGTATAGTAAAAAGAACCAAAAGATGATTGAGCCCGTCGCTGAAAGCGAGCAGTTTTCTTTTGTAGAAATTTCCGGTGCAGAATCATTAATCGATTCTATAAGCAGAGTAGACTACATTTTCTATTTAAACTATCGTAGTGTTGATCCCGATCAGGTTATTTCGACTACAGATTTCCTTAAAAGTTCGAACCGCTTGGATAAGCTTCTCCAGCTTGGTGTCGAGAAAAAATCGAAGTTTCTTCTTGCGTCATCATTGAAACTTGAACAAATTCTTCAGTCGAGGAAAGAAGATTCTTTTGACGCTTCGCATGATCTAAGCTATACAGTGATCGAGACACAAAGATATGCTGAAAACCTGACATGGGAGTACTATAAGCAAGGAGGGCTGAATGCTAGGATTGTTAGAATGGGGGAGATTATCGGGAAGGGAATAAACCTGGAAGATGATACTCTTGTAAATAGGTATATCAAAGATGCAATAAAGGGAGAAAAACTAGTAGTTGATGGAGATGGATTGGAAAATTTATACTTTGTTCATGTTCTTGATGCTGCGTATGGTCTTGTGAAGGCACAGTTTACTTCGAATACTGAAGGTGGACTCTATGCCCTGTATATTCCCAGAGACATCACAGTACTGAATTTAGCATATAAGATTATGGATCTTGAACCACGTGCTTCGGGGATAGAATTTGTTGAAAAGAAGGGAAAGTCCCACCTTGGTGTATTTGACCCAGGGAGAAACCTCAAAAGTGTAGGTTGGAAGCCAAAGATTTCTCTAGAAAGGTCTTTAGCACAGACGATAGATTATGCATATAAGATTTTTGGTAAAGTAAAACCTTCTGATAAAGTACATAAGGAAGTCTCCAAAGAACGTTTACAGGGAAAGAAAAGAGCAAAGAAATCAATATTCACCTTTATTCGGGATTTCTTTTTTGAGGTAAAAGAGGAAAAAATGCCGGATTCAGTTCTGGATAATATACAGTATAGTTCTTACAGTCGAAAAGCTCTTGGAAGCGGGGATGTAAACAAGCAGGAAAACAGGGTTCTGCTTTCAGGAAAGGAATCAGGGAGAGAAGGAGAGAGGGAAGATGATAAATTTAAGAAGTTAATAAAAAAACGAAGGTTGGATTTGTCGAGTGTGTTTGGCCGGTTAAAACTATCAAGCTTTATCTTTTTTGTTTTGATTTCGGGGATATTCCTGTCCTTCTATATATTTCTTTTTGCACCGGTACTCAGAAGTCTTGTGTTGAGCAAGGAGATTTTTGACTTAACTGGAGAGATTTCAGTAAACCTGACGGAGCATGATTACAAAGATGCTGAAAGAGGTTTGGACAAAGCAGTCTTGTCTCTAGAAAGCCTTGATAAGAATCTGAGCCGTTTGAACTATGTTTCTTCGTTGGGATTATATGATGGACTGGACAGCTATCGCAAGGATATGTTGAATTCCAAGGATATCTTTGAGGGAAGTAACAGCATAGTACATGTACTTGCCGAACTTCAGCTATTTGCAGATAACTATCAACAAAATGTGACTCTTGAAGGAAGTGACAATTTAACTCTGACTTCAAGTACTCCCAAATATGATTTTGAAGGATTGAAAGATGTTCAAAAAGACTATACCTTTGGTTTGAAGATGATTTCTGCCGAAATCCCTTTGTTCTCAGACGCTAGTACCTCTCTTCCTATACTAGGTAGCAGACTGAGCGATTTTCACAATGATATAACTGAAGTAAGGCAGGATATAAGATCCTCCGGAGAGATTCTTCAAGCAATTCCAACATTGCTGGGTGTAGAAGAACTTCAAACCTATGCCTTGATCCTGGTAAATGAGGAAAAGTTGACACCCTTGGGAGGGGTTATTGAAGCTGTCGGGGTTTTTGATATCGAGAATGGAGGAATCAAGAACGTAGGTGTTTTTTCAAAGGATGAATTCGATCTTGACCTGGATAACGACCAGATTGCTTTGATAAAAAGTCAATTAGGCGAATTGTATCCAAAAGATGGTTTGGGATTCGAGAATCTGACAAGGATATTGGATGATGAAACTTTCATAGCTTTGCTCAACCTTAGTATTGAGCGAAAGTATTTGAGTGCTTCTGATCATGTAGTATTGTTAAACTTCAAGGCTTTAGAAGATATTGTTTCGGCAGGAGGGTCAATCGAGCTGTCTGGGGTTGGAACATTAAATGCATCAAATTATAACCAAGTTGTGAGAGGTGGGGAAATCTCATACAAAGAGTTGCTAGCAAAAACAATGCTAAAACTGCTTGCTATAAATGATAAATCCTCTCAAGAGCAGTTGCTTGCGATTAGACAGAATTTTACCGAAAGCAACATGAAACTTTATTCTTCTGAAAATAGTCTTACAAACTATTTTGATGAAACAAATATGATCCTGCAGGATCAAAATAGCTTTGATCTAGTTGACCTAAGCTTTGTATCGGATTCTGGAGCTGGACCCTTGGCTGTCGAAGTCGATGTGGAATCTGTTATGTCAGATCAAGATGTAGAGAGTCGGTATCAGTATACTTTTAGGAATGCTTCTGAAGTAAATTTTGACGGATACTCAATATTGTCTTTCGGTTCGAAGTTCGATATTTTAGAGACATCAGCCTCGGGCATTTTAGATAAAAATATCGACACTCTCGATGAAAGACTTCTCGTCAAGCTCTATCTTTCGGCTCAAGAGGAGGTTACTCTGACTGTTAGTGGGAAAAGTGAGGGAGTTGTATTACCCAACCAAAGTGAGTATAATTATACGGTAATCTTCAAAAAACCACTTGGTTTCTCTTATCAAGAAGTATTTAGTCTAGAGTTCCCCCAGAGCTTAAGACTTTTTTCTGGAGGAGAAGGTGGGCAAGTGGATGGAAACAAGATTTTGTTTCAAACAGAGCTTCTTGAAGATGAGTTGTTAAAGTTTTCTTTTACTTCGGTATAAGATTATATTTCATAGAATTAGTTATTTGAATTTAATTATTGTATTGTTATGAGCATAAAAGACAGAAAAAGAGTAATTACTCAAAAAGGGTTGGATAAGCTCAAAAAGGATCTAGAGCACAGGATAACTTTACTAAGGGAAGAAATCGCAGACAAGTTGGACGAGGCAAAATCTGTAGGAGACCTTTCTGAGAACTCTGCTTATACTGCTGCACTTGAGGACTATCAGCTAAATGAAAGCAAGATAAAAGAGTTGAAAGAGCAGATAAGTTCGTATGTGGTTGCTCCGGATAAGTCAGGCGACTCCAAGATCGATATAGGGGATAGTGTGAAGGTGAAAGACTTGAAAAGTGGAAAAGAACTAGTATTTGCGATCGTTGGTATGGGAGAGGGAGACCCACTCTCAGGTCAAGTCAGTTCGGATTCTGCTGTGGGTAAAGAACTTGTCGGTAAGATGGTAGGGGATAAGATAAAGGTCGATCTGCCGGTTGGTCAGAGTGAGTATGAAATAATTGAGCTTTTGTAGCAGATACTTTCTATCTGTATATACTTCATTATTTATCGTTTGTAGTAATAGGCCTGGATTGCAGTATGTATAGTTTGTCTGCCTCAAATGCCCATTCGATATCTACAGGATGTTTGAAGCTTTTTTCTATTTGGATTATTGCTTTGACTAATTCCTGGATTTCATTAGCATTCAGTTTTTGATTGTTTGCAATTCGATTTCCAATCCTCGATTCGGTAAGCTTACCGGTTGGTGATATCGTGAGCTCATTGTGTTGAGCGGCGACTTTTGTCTGATTTATCTTAAAGCAATCTTTATCAACAAAATACGTATCTGGAGTCATTTCCCCTGAAACAAGGACTATTCCTTGTCCTCTTACTGCTTCAATCAATACTTCTGTTTTTTTGTAGTCTAACGGGTTAGAAGAGAATGCAACTCCTGATATCCTGCTGTTTACCATTCTTTGTATGATTACCGACATAGTAATATCTTGAAGACAAGTTCCAGTAGATTTACAATATGCAATCACTTTCCTTTCTGAAATTGATTCTCTGCATTCCATTATCTTCTCTAGTAGCTCATACCTTCTTACACCTAGGAAACTGCAGAACAGTCCTGCAAAGCTATAATCTTTGGAATCTTCTATGTTTGCGCTGCTTCTGACAGCGACCGATGAACAGTTGAGCTGGTCGAATTCCTTTAGGATTATACGAGAGAAATTGCCTATGTTGGTGTCAGGGGCAATTACAAAACCAGGAGGAACATTCAACCCAGATTTGTGAAGTAAGGAAAGTCCAAGTGCCTTTCCCCCAAGTCCGGCAGTCTGAGGGATGCTATCTAATATGTAAATTGGCCTACTCATTTTTGATTATCACACAGCCTTTGTTTGCGTTGACTTCTACGCGATCTCCATCTTGGATTCTTTTTGTAGCAATTTGTGTTCCGATGATGCATGGAATTCCTAGTTCACGCGAGATTATTGAAGCATGACAGGTAATTCCACCTTCGTCTGTGACTATTGCCCGAACCTTACCTAGGATAACTAGATAATCTGGGGTAGTCATAGGTGTCACGAGTATGTTCCCGGACTTGACTTTCTTCATTTCTCTACGCGTTTTCACTATACAGGCAATTCCTATTCTTTTACCTTTGCATGCTGTCTGTCCGTAAATTTTAGTACCAGCTCTTGTTGAAGTATTGATATTTATGCCTGCAGCCTTCATCTTTGTCTCGATATTTTTTCTGCCTGACAAAAAAGTGATATTTCTTCCGAAGGCTAAAACACACCAGGCTTCCCGTCTTCTGCTGGCTTCATTTAAGTAGGAGGCATCTTTTGTTCGGAGGAACTCTTTTATTTCATCGTAACTTAAGTAGAAAATCTCATCCTGCGTGTCCAGTCGTCTGCCGATCTCCTCCAAAAGCGGGCGGTGAATGAAATGTGTTTTTGAGATGATATCTTTTCTAAATGTTCTGAGAAATATAAACTCTTGAAGTATACAAACGAGTTTCCGGTCTTTTATGCTTATTCCGGAATTATTTAGGGCCTTACTGAAGGATGACTTTATTCTTTTTTCACGAATTCTGAATCTGACGAGCTCTCTCTCGATGTGGTTATATTTGTCTAGAAGTGCACAGATAGCATCCTTGAAGTAGTTCAAGGACAAAGGCTTTGAAGTGATGTCCCAAAGCGGCATCGATTCATATTTCCTTTTGAGAATAGCAAGTCGACACAAATCTTTTGCGTTCCAGCTTGCGTTTTCCAAGGAGTGGGCTGTTTTTAGAAAATCAAATGTCTCTCCTGTGCCACATGTCGGGATTATAAGTTGTTCTTGTAGATCAGGTCTTCCGCTTTGCTTCAACGCTTCTTGTACTTTTCTAGTAAGGTAACTTTCGATCGCATGCGGGTATACCAGGTACAATAGAAATTGACGATAAGTATTTTGAAAGTCAGAGACGTTTTGTATCAGTTCACTATCGGTTTTTGAGAGTAGATCAGAACTTGTCTTTCGAGAAACCTTTAAAAGGTGTCTTCCAAGCCTTCGTGCCTTTGGCACAATATTAGATAACGCTTCTTCATCCTGGGAGTATTTTCTACTTATAAACCTTCCTAGCTCTTCCAATTCCTGCTTGACGTAGTATACCCCAAACTCCAGGTTTTCACAGCAGAAACTGTTTACCTTGAAGCCGATTTGTCTATGCATTACCTGTCTATTTGTGACAGGAATCTCTGCCTGGAAGGCAAATGAGCAAGACCGATTTAGTAGTTTCTGCCATGTTTTATTACTCATAAACCCATTTTACTAGCATTAGCATTTTTTAACATTTTTATGTTAAAATCGTGTACTTATTTACATAGAATCTATTGGGTATGAAACCCGATTATTTGAAATTAGTGCGCAGGTTGAATAAAATCGGATTGACGGTCCTTGAGGCGAAGGTGTACCTTCTGCTTGTTAATTTGGGAAGCCTAACAGCAAAAGCGATCTCAAAAGAGTTGGGAGTTTTTCCGCATACTGTATATAGAGAAATCAAGAAGCTGGAGGAAAAACAGTTGATCACTCTGGAAGAAACAACTCCGATGCAATTTTCCGTACTTCCTCTTGAGCTTGCATTGTCATCGTATCTACGAGCCAAGTATCTCTCAACTAAGCATGCGTTGGATTTTATCATATCTCAAACAAGACAAGGTTTTGGTGCCGACTATTCTCGTGTGAATGTCTTGGGAGGAAAGAGTGAGCTTTTTGAAACCTCAGAGAAGCTTATCAATGGAGCTAAGAAGAAGGTTTATATTATCTCAATTGGAGAGCCGTCAACAAAGGAGTTGATACTTGCAAACAGAAGAGCTGTCGAACGCGGAGTCGTAGTACAATTCATAGCTCATCGTTTTGATGAAAAAAACCAGGAGTTTTTGGAAAATTTGCAGAAGAACGGCCTGAAGGTTCGCCATTTCCCGGATTGGGGCTTTCATCTAGTAGTAGTTGATGATAAGGACACTTTGCTTTCGATCAATAATGAGAAAGAAATCGATAAGAGAGTAACTATGTTATTTCGGAACAGAGGATTTTCAAAGGCAATGGGCAGTTACTTTGCATCTGTTTGGGGAAAGGCAACTCCGGTTCGGGGGAGCTCTTATTAAAGCACCTAATTCTATATCTGTTAAAATCTTTTCAACAAATATAGAAGATCTACTTTTTCAGAATTTATTCTTTCCAAAATGATATGGACATGTTAAACTAATAACTAGTTCAAAGTACTGTCATATCTTTCGGTACTATATAATAATTAGGAGCAAAAATGTGTTTTTAAAGATAAATAGGCGCTTAGATATATTTTAAGACGAGAGATTTTAAGGATTTCCTAATGAAGCAGCATCCTGTCCCAGAAAATATAATGGACGTTGAGTTTAAGCTATTTGGAAGCTTGACTGCAAAGCAATTCGGTTACATTGTCGCTGGAGGTATTGGAGGAGTAATTTTCTTTTATCTATTTAGAGGGCTTCAGTCAACTTTTCTAGGCTGGATATTTGCCAGTTTAAGTGTTATGCTGGGCTTATCACTTGCTCTTATAAGGGTAAATGAACAGCCTTTTGAAGTGTGGCTCGGCAACTTTTTAACAGCGATGTTTTCTTCTCAAAAAAGAGTTTGGCAGAAACAAAAGAAGTCTTCTCACGTCTTATTAGACAAACCGTCTAATGTAGCCGTGGCGGCAAATTTCTCTCAGACAGTTCCTGGGCAGACCCAAACTCCTGTCCCAGCACCAGTTGGTCTTTCAAATGTGCAGGCAAGTCCTCCAGAACAAAAGAAAGTTGAAGTGAAGGAGGAGAAAGCACCGATTCCAGAACATCCGTTTAGAGATTTCTCTACGCCAGCGCCGTCCGTGACGAATCAGGATCCGCCACCTCAAATGCAGGCTGCGATTGCTGGTGAACCAGCTAAAGGGGAAATGTTCAATGTTCCCGGGAGTGCACAAGGATTTGTTAGAATTTCTACAAACCAGGAGCCAAATAGACCTATTTCAGTTCAAGGAAATATGAGTAATAGTATGCAAAATAATTCGTCCGGGACCGCTCAGCAGGGGCAACCATTATCAGACAATGTTCCCAACCCGTTACAAAATGATGGGTCGAAAAGTGGTGTAGGTTCTAGATCTGCTGGTTCAGCTGACCCCTCTAATGATCAGAGTTCTGCGACCGAACCTGATTTCCAAGTTGTAGAGCCCTTACAAAAGGTCGACAAAGAGCCAGAAACTTTCTTTCTAAATGAACAACTCGATCAGACCGGGCAGAGCCAGTCAGCTCAGAACACCTCAAATGTTCAGGCTACTGAATCGAAGCCGACAATACAGACAACTCAATCATCACCTTCTGCTGTTGTTCCTGTGCAAGGAGTGCTAGGACAGCAGGATCTTTCTACTCAAAGTAGTCAGCCTGTCGAGAAGATTGAAAATAAGGGACAACAGTTCAGTGATATTCTTCCTGACAAAAGAGAAGTTATAGACGGTTCCTTGGATGCAAATTCCCAGTCACCTGCAGGAAATACACAACTCGATGAGCTGGGAGAAGCTAATCAGGCACTAAGACAGAAAGTTGTTGAATTCTCAGAGGAAAAGAGTAAATTGGAAGGAGAACTAACTGAAGTGAAAGGAAAATATACAATGCTTGAAAACCAAAACAAACAGATGTTAGCAGATCTGGAGTTGATAAAAAAACAGCTGGAAGCGAAAACACTACCGGATCTTAAACCATCTATACAGATGGTTCCTGGTGGAGCGGCAGCACAAACAGTTTCGAGTTTACAAGCTGTCCAGCAGGATGGTGATAGCGGTGCTTTGAGTCCACTGACATATAATGGACCATCGTTATCAAGGAAGCCAAATGTGATAAGTGGTATAGTAAAGTCGAAAAGCGGTAAGCTTCTTCCTGGAGTTGTGGTTATAGTAAAAAACGAGAAAGGAAGACCAGTCAGAGCTATGAAAACTAACTCGCTTGGACAGTTCGTAACAACTACAGCACTTGATAGTGGAAACTATGTAATTGAGTTATCTAAAAATGATTTGTCTTTTGGCAGGTATGAGGTCATACTTGAGGGTAATGTTATGCCTACATATGAGTTCCTGTCTTATTAGTTATATTTGAATTTCGATTGTTAACATGGTAGCAATTGTAAAAGGCTTACCGTCAACACAACAGCATCTTGATGTTGCTGATATAAAGGAGGATTTACTTATTCTAAAGAACGGAGTCGTTTCTCTAATTCTGGAGACTACCTCTCTTAACTTTGACCTTTTGTCTGAGAGAGAGCAGGATGCGAAGATACTGTCATTTTCAGGACTTCTAAATTCTCTTTCTTTTCATGTACAGATGGTGATTCGTACACACAGAACAGATCTGAGTGATTATGTAGAACTTTTAGAGGAACAGATGAAAAAACAAGTGAGCGACGGTTTGCGTAAACAGATGGAGATTTACACACATTTTATTAGAAACTTGACTGTGACAAATGAAGTATTGGAAAAAAGATTTTTTATCGTAATCCCGAGTAATACAGGTATGTCTATTAAACCAGGTTTCTTTAAGAAATTATTTGGGAAAGGAAAAGAGGATTTAGTAAATGTTGATCAAGCTATTGATAGAGCAAAGACAAAATTATTTCCAAGGAGAGATCATATTATTAAACAATTAAAGAAACTGGGACTGTTTGCAAGACAGCTGGGATCGTCTGAGATAGTTAAACTTTTCTATGGTGTTTACAATCCAAGTAGACAAGGTCTCGAGAAATTACAGATCACTAGAGCCGATGTAGATGCATCACTTATTGGTACTAAAACCCAGGCATAAATATACGAATATGGCACTATTACCTTTTATAAAAAGCAAAAAAAAGAAAGATCAGCAAAAGCCTGTTGCCAAGATGGGTAGCGAGCAAACTATTCCAAAGGATGAAAAAACTGTGGATGTACCTCAGAAGCTTGCCCGAGAGGTTGTAGAGAAGGAGTCGTATATTTCGAGCGTAGGGATCGATCTGAAATCTGAGGATGAGGCGGTAAACAAGTTTCTAAATGGTCTTGTGGATGTAAAAGATATTATAGCCCCGCCAGCGATTGAAGTGGATTTCAATCATATTCTGGTCGGAGACAAATACTACCGGACATTATTTGCAACAGGGTATCCTAAATTTGTTGGAGCGAATTGGCTGTCATCTCTGATCAACTTTGAGTTTCCTGTTGATATCAGTACATTCTACTATCCTGTTGATTCAAATCTGGTTATGCAAAGGCTGAAAAGGAAGATCGGAGAAATGGAAGCCACCATAAACATTGACATTGAGGCAGGTAAGGCTGTTGATCCGAGGGTGAAGGTTGCGTTATCAGATGCAAAAGAGCTTCAGGAGTCTTTGGCAAAGGGAACCGAGAAATTCTTTCATTTTGCTATGTACGTTACTATAGGGGCATCATCTCTTGCAGAGCTTGAAAAAGTTTACAAGAATCTGGAACAATCTATGGGAGCGATAGGTGTGGTAGTGAAACCTGCTACACTTCAGCAGGAACAGGGCTTTCAGAGCGTGATCCCTTCCGGGCTTGACAAGCTATACTATACAAGAAATATGGATAGTACCTCTCTTGCAACGACCTTTCCTTTTGTGAGCTCAAATCTGACTATGAATCGAGGGGTGTTGTATGGAGTAAATAAACACAATAAGAGTCTCGTCATTTTTGATCGGTTCAAACTTGAAAATGCTAATGCAGTCATATTTGCGAAATCAGGAGCTGGCAAAAGCTATCTGGTAAAGTTGGAAGCATTGAGAGGACTTATGTTTGGCATAGAGAGTATTATCATTGATCCAGAACGTGAATACGAGAAACTATGCAAGACTATAGGCGGCGAGTATATTTCTTTCTCTCAGGATGGCGAAAAGAAGCTCAATCCTTTTGAGTTATCTGGTGTATGGGAGGAAGGGGAAGATGAACTGAGGACAAAGATACAGTCGCTTCATGGACTTATCAAGATAATGCTTGGGGGAGCAGTAACAGCTCAGGAAGTTGCTATTCTAGATCGGGCGCTAATTCTCACTTATAAAGAGAAGGGGATCACCCCAGATCCAGCGACGCATAAAAATGCACCTCCTCTTATGGAAGACCTGTATAAAGTTCTTCAGGCTATGGCCGAGAAAGAAGCACATTCGATAGCGATACGACTGGAAAAGTTTGTCAGAGGCAGTGCTGCGGGAATCTTTGATCGTAGAAGTAATGTCAATATCAACAATACTTTTTCTGTTTTCAGCATAAGAGAATTGAGCGACGATCTGAGGCCAATCGCTATGTATATGATGCTGGATTTTATATGGGGAAAGATAAAGAAGGATCGAAAGAAAAGACTACTTATTATTGATGAAGCGTGGTGGATGATGCAGTATGAAGATGCTGCTAAGTTTATCCACTCGATAGCAAAACGAGCTCGAAAGTATTGGCTTGGTCTTACAACTATTACCCAAGATGTCGAGGATTTTCTGGATACTGACTATGGAAAGGCAATCATTACCAACTCTGCAATACAGATTCTATTGAAGCAGAGTCCCGCTGCTGTTGACAGGATACAGAAGGTCTTTTACCTTTCAGATGGAGAGAAGGCATTTCTGTTGTCTTCAGGAATTGGGGAAGGTCTATTCTTTGCAGGCCCAAGTCATGTCGCAATTCAGGTCATAGCATCTGAAAACGAACACCAGCTTATCACAGCTGATCCTGAGGAGTTAGCTAAGCAGCTAAAACAGTACAGAAGAACCGTAGATGATCCAAAAGGAGCAAAGGCTTCAGGCGAGCATAAGTTTGTTTAGAATGAAAAATCTGACTCATTAGCTTGTTGCATGAAAATAGTTTAGCCAGCGACAATTCTCTAAGTGATGAAAAACCCAGCTACAATCGATATTCCCTTCCCATTATTTCTTGTCATAATAGTAGTTATCTTTTCAATCGTTTTTTTTCTTACAGCTGCGATGGTTCATCTTTCAAAAAAAGTTAGGATCTTGACAAAAATCAGGTACGGATTTGGAGGGAAGCCGATTTTTTCTATGCTTGTGTTCCTATTTATAGTATTATCGATACCGCTTACACTTTTTGCTTCCTCAAAATCAATCAATATGATTCAGAAGGCAAGTGCCCAAAAAGATATTCTTGTCGAAATCCAGGATGTTGGAAAGCTAAATGAGGATCACTTTGTTTCATTTATGACCGTTCCTTATGTTGACGAAACGGCTTGGGCGGGCAAAACCTATACAGTTAGCTGGGAGATTCGAGGAGAGATCGATTATGAAAAGATGGAAAAGGATGTAAATCAATCAAATCCAAGTTACTTCAAAAAACTGCTTCCCAATGGAAAATACCGGGTCAAGGTAGTAGTTGAAAGTGACAATTTTAGAGTGCAAAGATTTGAAGATTTCGTTTTAGAGTGAAAAATCTATGGATGAACTTATCAAAAGCAACGTGATCAAGATCAAAAGATTTGTGACTTCCAGATTCTTGTTGGGGGCAGTTCTTGTTGTATGTATTTTTAATCTGCTCGCGACAAGAATTCTTCCAAAGGATATATTTCTTGTATATGCATCAAATATTAATGTTAGTGAACTTGTAAATTATACAAATGCTGAGAGAAGTGCAAGGAATCTTGGGACTTTGACTGTCGATTCGAGATTGGTATCGGCTGCCTATGCCAAAGGACAGGATATGCTTGAAAAGGATTATTGGGCTCATTATGGGCCAAACGGAGAGTCTCCCTGGATATTTATCTCTCAGGCAGGATACTCCTATGTATATGCTGGAGAAAATCTTGCAAAGGACTTTTCGAGTGCAGCCCCGATCCATAGTGCCTGGATGGCAAGTCCGACTCATAGAGATAATATCATCAATGTGAATTATACAAATATTGGGATAGCTGCAGTAACTGGGGATTTTCAGGGGCAGGAAACAACCATAGTAGTTCAAATGTTTGGTTCACTTGAGCTACAACAGTCAGTTCTCCCAGCCGAAAGCCAGCTTCCAACTACTGGAGATGAGGATTTATTCGACAACCCAAGTTTGAAACTAGAACCGCCAACCCTGACAAGTCCAACTGATGGTGAGATATTAATGGATGCTGCGTTTACTGTTCGTGGAGTATCTGAAAAAGCCCGGGAAGTGAGAATATATGACAGCAGTGATAGGAAAGGGGACGCTGACGTGAAGGACGATGATAATTTTGAGTTTATTACAACTGAGCCTTACGATGAGGGGAAGCACATTCTTTCAGCAAAAGCACTGAGAGATGGAAAGGTTGCCAGTGACAGCTCAAACAAGGTCATAATAACTGTGGATACTATTGCTCCAAGTTTTATCGTAGACAGTGCTGAGGTAGAATACTACGAAATCAACGACCTTGGGAGAAAATACCACTTTCTGATAGAAGTCCAAGATAATCCAAGTGAGGTAAAGGGAAAATATGATGATGATGTGATTATATTTGCTCTTGTCGATGAATCGTGGAAAGCCTCCTTACTAATTGATCCTGCGAACTTACATTCATTGTACCTGTCTGCACTCGACAAAGCCGGAAATTCAACTGAAACGGAATTTTCAGCTAGTGAGTTGGAAGAACTTCTACAAAAACTGGGTCCTGATTTAAGTGGTGATCTGTCGGTGAAATCTCAAAAGTGGTTCCTTGATGATATATGGGAGAGGATCTTTACAAGGACGCTTCGAGGACAAGTGAACTTTTTCATCACTCTCATTATGATAATTATCCTTATCGTTGAGCAGATTATGCTTGCAAAGACAGGACTTACTAAGGGGGCGTCAAATAACTATTTGCATATTCCTGTTTTTATAGTTTTGCTTTTTGCGAGTCTTTTAGGTGGCGGAGGCGAGATTCTTTAATATTTAACTCTTTTAAGAGAGTAAGCGTGTTCAAGTACATAATTACGAATAGAAGAAGTATCTTTTATGCACTGCTGGTTGGACTGGGTTTGCTATTCGGGCTACAGGTTTTAAAAGACTATGGAACCAAGGAGTTTCTATATGCAATATGTGGCACTGCGTTAGTGGTTTTTTTGGAGATATATCTTAACTGGCGCTATGCAACAAAGGTTCTCCGGCAAGTAGATATGCCCTCAGTGAATGTCTATTCGCTCTGGGGACATCTGTTAAATCATATAATGCTTCCGTTATTACTACTATTTTCGGTTTCAGGTTTTATATTTTTTCATAAAGATGATTTGATAAGGATTATTGTTATAGCTTTGATGTCAGTTGTATTTGTGATTCTATTCATAAACATACGTTCATATTATGAAGACGAATTCAAAACCGAGGAAAAAACTCGGTATGTATATGAAGTAATGAAGCTGATAATATTTTTCTTTGGGCTGAATCTGATCATAAATCTCGAGGTTTTCTGGGGGCTGGATATCTGGATAAGCGCTTTTCTGGTATCATTACTTGTTACAATACTTGGTATGCTTCTTATATACAGAAAGAGTCAACTAGGGATAATCCAAGGAGGGTATGTGATTGGCTCAGCTGTTGTTGTCGCATTATCATTTTTGGTCCTGCATAGCGCTGGTGTGATAATGCTTGGTGTTAACGTAACAGTCTTCCTACTTTTTTATTTCTTATTTTCTATCTTGAATCATCGGCTTGATAGAACCCTAACAAAGGGAATATTTTTAGAATATGTTCTAATTCTTCTGTTTGCATTTTTACTATTTTGTGGTATTAGTTAGTTCTTATTTTTTAGATCTATAA